>Ga0247841_10001313_pt1 | contig 57246 bp, 49 predicted proteins | sample LaCruzMarch2015__2_FD_192410 | JGI IMG/M metagenome (GOLD analysis project Ga0247841, IMG submission 192410) | Freshwater microbial communities from meromictic Lake La Cruz, Castile-La Mancha, Spain - LaCruzMarch2015_18m | ecosystem: Environmental > Aquatic > Freshwater > Lake | place: Spain... | reverse complement strand
AGTTTCCGATGAAGAGATGCGTGGAGTTCACATCGAACGGCATAAGTTTCATGGAGAATGGAACTATGCAATCATGCCTCAGCCTAAACCATGACTTGCTACCTTTATTTATTGACGCCGCCTAATAGCGGCGGTTTGCATAGTCGGTCAGCCCGGCGGGACCCGGGACAATGTTACAATTTGTCGCCCGGCCCGCGAAGATGCCCTTGAAGTCAGGCATAGCAGGCCCCCCCGGATCGGGTGGCTCGGGGCCGGCAAAAACCTCGCGCACGAAATTGTCGCCCTTGTTCCAAACGCCATTGAAATAGGAGTTCGGAGATTTGGATTGGCCGGGGATTTTTGGCTCACTAAAGTCCTCGTCGGCAATGCCGAACTCGAGGGTGTCCGCGGCGTTTCCCTTGAAGGTCCTTGGCTCAATGGTTCGCCTGGCTGCGGAAGCGTTTCCGATTTGAGCGAGGCCATAATCCGCCGTGAGATTCAGCCAGCCGACTCCATCCACCACACGCATGCGAAAATCGCCAATCTCATTCTCGGAATTGTAGCCGGCGCGAGCGGCCGTTGGGTTCGGGTCATAATGCGGCATCCAGATTTCCGGCTGCAGCCAGGCACCCACATTATTGGCACCGGAAGTTCCCCATTGTCCTTCACGCTTGAACGAGACAATCAGTTCATTGATGAAGGGGAGGTTTTCCACGCCGATGGCCACCAGCGGCTTGCTGTTCCGATCGCTGACGTTGTCCACCGATGTCAGGATGAGCGTCGGCAGGTCGTTGACATCCACCTGATCCAGAATATTCGCGCCGATCTGGATGACCTGAAAATCCTTGGACTGATCCTGCGGGAGCGCGACCTCGCTGCACGTCATTCCTGCGTCCATGCCCAGGGTATCGGGATTGATCGCGGCCTTGAGCCATTCAAAAAAGTCCGGCTCGCGTTTGGTCGGGAGGGCGGCAACCTCCGCCAGCGTCTTGATTTTTTTCACCGGCGTTGTCCCATCGGGCGAGGTGTAAACAAATCCCGGCACGCCCGCCCATTCCGGGCTCGAAGTCGAGCCGGCCAGGTCAGACGCAGGGGTCAGTCCAAAATGTTGTTTGATTGCTGGTGTGACCTCGGGGTTGGGCTGGCCGTTGACATCGTTGTTGCTGAACCAGCGGATGCGTGAGAGCGGGAACTTGCGCTGGAAGATCGGCTCTCCCGCGGCGACCACATAATTGTCACTCACGGCTCCTCTGTCGCCCTGGACCTTGTAGCGGGTGATCGTGGTGTCGGAGGTGGCGATCCGGGGATCCGCGCCGGTCGAAGGATACGGCAGCGCATCGGCGATCATCGGGGCGTTCGCGCTCCGGGACCGCGTTCGCAATAATCTCAGGATTCCGCTGTCGGCATCCGCCCCCGACGCGGTCCGGTAAGAGCGTCCGCCCCGGAGGATGCCGGGATTGTCATTGCTGAATTTGAGCAGGTCCTGCCGGGAAAAAAACGCATTGCCTCCGGGCGGGGACTCGAGCATGCCCTTCTCGATCAGGCCGACGTGCCCCAGTGTTTTTCCCGCCACCGCATCCTGATAGTCGAGAGCGGCCGGGATCCTCCATGTGAGGAATCCCGCGGGGTCACCGGCATCGGCAACGCCGGAAAAAAGCGCCGTCAGATTGGCGAAAGCGGAGGTTCCCTTTTCTCCATAAAGCGGATTGGCCAGACCGGTTCCGGAAAGCGGCGCGCCGGCGATGTTGGCATCCATCAACCCGCCCACGTCATACATCATATAGGCAAACCGTCCGATGACGGCATCGAGATTGGAGGCGTCCGCGACATCCTTCATCCGCGCCAGCGTGGCATTGTAGGGAGCCGATGCCGTCGGGCTTTTCGGTCCGGAGCGCGTCACATAAATCCATGTCGGGCAATTCACCCAGTTGGACCCGTTGCGCGGGGTATAGGGCAGCAGGCGCGGGGCGTTCCACCGGGCGGGGTCAAAGGCCCGGCGGCCGGCATCGGTGCGGGCGTCGCTGGCCACGTTGGGGACCAGGCTGGCGGCCGTTCCCGTGCCATAAGACTTCTCGAAGTCGGGCGCGGTGTCTCCGCTGAGACGGAACGGTAAAAATTCCCGCGGGTTCCGCTCGTCCACAGCGGGGTTGGCAGGGTCCCCCCCGCTGTTGGGATCATTCCGAACCGACCGGGCGGGCCAGACGGTTGCCTTGGGCCCGGTCACACGCATCGCCTCCTGGATCTCGCGCTGCAATCCCGACACCAAGAATTTGGACGCGAATTGCGCCACCTGCTCCGCCTGCACGGCCTTCGAGTAGTTGGTGCTGGCAACGAGATCCGTTTGCGAACGCGTGAGAAAGGCAACGATCAGAAACGTCAGGAGGACGACCATCGCCAGCACGACAAGAAGGGCTGACCCACGCTGTGGGGTCGCACTCCGGCCCCGTGGATTTCCACGCCGGCATGACCGCAGGGAAGGGAGAGGATTCATGACTGGAAAAAGGGGGCTCATGGGACGCTTTGAGGAAGGGTGACGAGGCGCTCGTAAAACCGGGTTCCCGAGATCACCTTGGACGGAAACCCCGGGGCTTTGGTCTGGAGTTGGGATTCCCATGCGGTGATTCCCCTCTGGCCCGGTTGGGTGAAAATCTGGATATATTCCCCGACCTGGTTCATTTTCTTGAGAAGACTCATTCCCTCCCCATCCAACACGGCGAGGGAAAACCGGATGGCCACCAGCGGGCTGGTATTTCCGGAAGCGAGCCGGTTCGTCATCGAGCCGTCCGCCCGCAAGTAACTCCAATCCACTCCCACAACCCCCTCGTAAATCAGGCTCTCCTCGGTGATCGCATTGGGACTCTGGATGCTCGTCTTCTGGCCCAGCGGGACAACGGCGGTGGACGAACTCCAAGAACATGGCCTGTCCCGCCTGGCAAAATATCCCTGCTTGCTCCCCTTGCGATAAAACACATATTCCACAATGCTTGCGGCGCGCGCCGCATCGAGGCCGTTGGTGGCCGGGCTGGTGCCGCGAAAATCCCCGGTCCGCAGGCAATAAAATTTCAGGGCCCGCAGGCTCTCGGTGTCCTGCTCCACAAAGGTCGCCAGGTCCGGGCGGATGATGGCCTGCCGGAGATCCCCGGTCACCGTGTCGAGCAGGGTGCGACCCACCCCGTTTGCCTCGCTCCGAGCCTTGCCCTGACTGTAAAGATTGCTCACCGAGCCCACCATCTGGGTCAAAAACACGAGCAAAATGGCGAGAACCGCCATGGCCACAAGCAACTCCAAAAGTGTGAACCCAACCCGGGCGGCACGGCGTCCGCTTCGATGCGGCCGCCCGCCACCCTGCGGTGGCCTGGAGTTGGTAGAGGACAGGAGGCGCATGGGAAAATCTCAGGTGGTTCCCAGCAAAATACCAGTGACAATCTCGTAGCTGCTGCGCCCGGATGCCGCCGCCGCCTGCGGCGGCCAGCTCAAACGCAAATAGAGCCGCACCATCCCCGGGGTTTTGTCGGAGCGCTCCACCTTGTAATCCACACGAAATTTCTGATCCGATGAGACGACATCCCCTTCCCCATTGATGAAGATGTCCGCGCCGGAATGACTTTGTCCCGCCTGCGGAATATCGATGGAAACCGGAAAGCCCGCCGGCTGGGATGCCAGCGTCGCGTTTCCCGGACGGGTATTCCATTCCAGTATCGAGCGCCAGCGCGCGACAATCTGCGAGGCGGCGTTCGCGGCTTCAATGCTCTTGGAACTTTCTCCCGTGCTCCGCAAGGCCGTGCCGGCAAGCCCGATGAGAACAACAAGCACAAACGCCACGATCCCAAGCGCCACGGCAACTTCCACAAGGCTGAACCCCGCCGCCGGTGCGGACGCGGAACATGCGCGTCGTGTCTCAGCGTTGATAGATTTGTACATTGCCCATCAAACCGCTGACAAGAATGGCCGCGGACTGCCTTTTCTCACTCTCCAAAGGGGCGGCGGCCGTCCGATTGGGCCTGACCAGAAAGCCGATCGTGGAAGCCGGAAGACCGGTCCCGTTGTCAACAATCGCAGCCCCATTGGGACTAAAGGTGATCACCCGGTCAAACCGCAGAGTGCCCTTTGCCGGCATCTCCCCCAGCTGGCGGGAAATCTCAAAAGCCAGGCTTCCCACTGCCGGATCCGCCATGTAGGAAATCGTATTCTGCGAGAGCGGAAGCGCCGGCGCTATCTCGGAAAGATCCCCCGTGTTGGCCGCCTTGCTGTCCAGCACGGCGTTCCGCAGCCATCGAGGTTTCGCAACCAGACTCCAGCAGTTCTCCCCTTCGGAAGGAAGCGCCTCCCCGGAAAGCAGGGACCGCTTGAATACATCATCGCCGCCGGACGATTCAAAAACCGCCACGCAGAGCGGCGAGTTGCGCTCCTGCGATGTGCCGGGCGTTGTGAACCCCACGTAGGTGTAGGTGTTCCGCGACACCGCAACCTGACGGGCCATCTCCATGGCGTTGGCAATATGGATCAGCGCCTTCTTTTGATCGTTCTCCCGAAAAAGGTTCGCCGTGCCCGTCATGAGAATCGCGATGACCGCCATCACCACAAGCAGTTCTGTCAGCGAAAAGCCATGGCACCCGCTCCCTTCTGTCACCTCTGACAGGCTTTGGAATGGCTGCCTCTTGACTCGCCGGTTGGAAAATGAACCTTTCAATTGAATGGAAAAATGCGTGTGTAGGAATCGTTACCTTTATATTTATAGATAATGAACAGAGGGGATCTCGTCAAGGAAAAAATTTTGCAATACATGCAGAGAGGGGATCAGGGGGCGACGAATTTTTCGATGAGCGGCTTGAGCGAGTCGGCAAAGCGGGCATAGCCGGTTTCATTGAGGTGGGTCCTGTCTGCGTAGGCCGTCTTGATCACCGTTCCGTCGGGCTCCAGAAACGCCGGCCAGACATCCAGATAGATCACATTTTCGCCGTCCGCATGGGCCGGCAGACTGCCGGGAATCCAGGCGAGGGCGAAGGCGAGGAGGGCAAATTTCATCGTGACAAGAGAAAGGGCGGCAAATCCGCGGAACAAATTTACCGGGGTGTGGCTGCGGCATCCGGGGAAGCTTTGTCTGAGCGGAAGGGGGCAGCCGGCAGCCCTGCGCCGTTGAAAAGATTGCAGACAGGATTGTTGGCCCACGCGTAGCGGACGGCCACGGGCTGCGCGACTTCCGGAGAGCGGACAATGACGCTTTCTCCGTCGATCTTCGCATCGGCCCAAACCCATTTTCCGTCTTTCCCGCAGATGGCAAAACCTTCCAACTCGCTGCTGGGGCTGTTTCGCTGCAAGGGTTTGGTTTCGGGATCGAGGCTGGATGGCTGGTAGGTCGCTGGCAGGGGTTTGGCGGCGAGTCCGCCGTCCGTGTGCGTGAAGCGCACGCGAATCGCGGGGCCTTCGACCTCCAGGGAACGGAAGACCGGGCCGGAGAAAACGATGTCCCGTCCATAGGTCTTTGCAAGCGCGATGCGGGCGAGGCGCTCGCCGGCGTCGCGTTTGTTTCTCGGATGAATCTGGGTTTCTTCCCCGATATCAATGAGAACAACCTGGGCTGTATTCGGCAGGGCGGCGGCCACCGCTGTCTGGGAGTCGCGCAGCACGGCCCAACTGTCCGGCCCCTCCGCCGGCTTGGTCGTCCCAAAGTTCGGCAACTGGCAGAAGTAAAATGGCGTGCGCTCCCCTCCCCAGTTGCTGCGCCAATCCTGGATGAGGACCGATAAGAGCCTTTGATACTGTAACGCGCGCTTGGCGTTGCTTTCCCCCTGATACCAGATGATGCCAGAGATTCCGTATGGGGTCACGGGATGGACCATGCCGTTGAAAAGGTAGCCTGCAAGCCCCCGGCGCTCGATGTGCGGGGGGGCTTTGGGCAAACCGCTCAAGACCTCCCCGGCGAGCGGAGGGAATTCGCATTCGGCTTTTGCCATCCACTCGCCCGCCAGCGACTCGGTCATCGCTGCCATCGTGTCCGTGCCCTTTCTGATCGTTGGCGGCACCGCGGGCGAAAAGATCCTGACGGCGATGACATTCTTCCCCTCCCGCACCCATCTCTGCGGAACGATATACCCGCGCGTGCCGTCCTCCGCATACTCCTCCAGCGTCGTCTCCCCGACTTTTTTTCCATTCCAGTAGAGCGTTTCCAGCCCGTCGATGATCTGGAGGTTGATGCGCCCGGGATAGTTCGGGGCCAACTTCGGCATGTTGATCTCCTTGCGCAGCCAGACGGTCCCGGGGCCTTTCAGCGCCTTGCCCGGCAGGGTGACGGGTTCCCAGCCGTCCATCGGCACGGTTTCCCCGGCATAGGCTTCGGGGTCGGGAGTGGCTTTGTCCTCGCGTCCGGATGTTTTGAGCCACGCCCCAAAGTCCCGCGCGAACTGGCGTTTTGCCTTTTCCAGTTGCTCGGCCGGTTGCAGGTTCGCGTCCTTCCTGGCCTTGAGTTCCGGATCCCCATCGACGGCTTCCGCACGGGTCCAGGATTCCGCCTCGGTTCCCCCCACCGACGCGTTGATGATTCCCACCGGCTGCGCAAGCTCCTTCTGGAGCATTCGCGCAAAATAATAGGCAACCCCGGAAAAGAGGGGCGTCGTTTCCGGATTGGCCGCGAGCCACTGGCCGTCGCAATCCTCCATGCCCCGCGCGGAAGCCGAAAATCCCACCGCAAACTCCCGCACAAAAGGATTGGCGGATTTCGCGGCGTCTTCCTTGCCGCCGATCGATTTGCTCTGCCGAAAGCCCATGTTGGATTGGCCGGATGCCAGCCAGACCTCGCCGACAACCACATCGCGGATCACGATGCGGTTTTTGCCTTCAACAACAAGCTCGTGTGGGCCGGGACCGCTCTTTGTCAAATCCAGGGAGGTCTTCCACCGTCCTTCGGAATCGGCCTGGGCTTCGGCTCGCTGGCTGTTCAGGGTCGTCACCACCTTCTCCCCGGGATCGGCCCAGCCCCAAAGGGGGGTCGCCTCCGACTTTTTCAGGACCATATGGTCGGACAGAATCGTGGGCAGTTTCACCTCCGCTCCCGCCGGAAGAACGACCACCACTGAGGCGGCGAAAAGGGAAATGGCGTGAACGAATCGGAAGGAAAAGACTTTCATTTGGCGGGTCAAAGTTTGCTGTTTGACAAGGATGCAGACCAGCCAATATAAAAAACGCAACGTTACCTGTCAATCGTCTCCCATGAAAACATTTTTTGCCGCAGTTTTTCTTTTCTCCATGTCGGTGCAAGCGGCGGAGATTTCGCGGGAACAGGTGCTGGAGAGCATGGAGAAAGCGACGAAGTTCATGATGTCGATTGCCACGGAAGGAGGATACCTGTGGAAGTATTCGTCGGATCTGAGCGTTCGGGCCGGCGAGAACATGGCGAGCCCCACGCAGATCTGGATTCAGACGCCGGGAACTCCTGCGATGGGCCAGGCGTTTTTGACCGCCTATGGTGCGACGAAGGATTCGCTCTTCCTCGAGGCGGCCCGCCAGGCGGCGGAGGCTTTGGTAAAATGCCAACTGCCCTCGGGCGGCTGGTATTACGCGGGAGATTTCAACCCCGACAAGCCGAATATCGACGGGCTCCGCTCCCATGCGGGCGATCAAGCGGCCGCGAAAAATCCGCAGGCCGCAAATCCTTTGTATCTCATCGGGACGTGCTATGACGACAAGACCACGCAGGGGGCGATTCGGTTTTTGATGGATTACGTTGACGCGGCCAAAGACTCCGGAAATCCGCGCGACCGAAGCATCGGCGAGGCTCTGAACAAAGCCCTGGAAGGCATGCTGCGCGCACAGTATCCCAACGGGGCCTGGCCGCAATTCTACGATGGGAAGCCCCGCAACGAGGCCGACTTTCCGGTCAAGCCGGCCAGCATGCCCAGGGACTATCCCCGCGTGTCGCCCCATGTGGACTACCGTTCGTATTACACGCTGAATGACAGCAGCCTGAGCAACTGCATCCAGGTCATGTTTGAAGCGCACCGGCGCTATGGAGATCCCGTGTATTTGGAATCCGCAAAACGGGGGCTCGACTTTGTTTTGCTGGCCCAATTGCCGGAGCCCCAGGCGGGCTGGGCCCAGCAATACACCCCGGACATGGTTCCCGCCTGGGGACGGATCTTCGAGCCGCCGTCCGTCGTCTCGAATGAAAGCCGGGACGTGATGGAACTGCTGATGGAAATGTATTTGAAGACGGACGACCGCAGATACTTCGATGCGGTGGGACGCGCGGCAGCCTGGTTGCGGCAATCCAGCCTGGCACCGGACAGGTGGGCACGATTTTATGAATTGAATTCCAACAAGCCCATTTATTGCACCCCGGACGGCACCGTGATTTACGACTTGGAGGGTGCCCGTCCCGGTTACAACTGGCAGAACGACTTCCACATTCCGGCATGTCTTGCGCGCTACGACGCCATCAAAAAAATGGGCCGGGAGGCCTGGTTGGCCGAAAAAAACTCCGCAACCAAGCCGCCGGAGAAAGCCGCGGACTTGGAAAAAAAGGCCGCCGCGATCCTGGAGCAACTCGACGGACAGGGACGATGGATCGTGAAGGATCGCTTCAGAAAAAATCTTCCGGACCAGGACATGATCAGCACGGAGGCCTTCATCGACAATATGCGGGTTCTGAGCAAGTATCTGGAGCTGACGCAGCAGGCAAATCCCTGAAAAAGCCGTGCGTAAAGAACCACCGCCCCCCGTAAAAAAATTCTGACTTTCGAATAAATAAGGTTACCTTACCACCTTCACTTTGCCTCTCGTGTCCCTCAAACCCCTGCTACTTGCCGTGATGTGCGCTGGCCTTTGCCCGGCCAACGCAGCGACCACAACCTTTGGTGCCGTCAGCGATGATTTTGACCGGGATAAAACCTTTCCCGAGGCTTCCACCACGGAGCCGAATCCGATCGGCACGCAATACACGATCGCATCCGGCACTTGGGAGATTGCCCACAATCTGCTCCAAGCGACAGACGGCGGCATCATGTACGAGAACACCCTGAAAACGAAGAGTGCGGACGGCTTCAGTTTCACGCTCCAAGCTGACAATCTTTTCAGTGGCACGGTTCAAGGATTGGTCTTCCACCTGCAGGATGCTTCCAACTATTACGTCCTGCGGTATAGCAAAAATCCCAAAACCTCCCTCGCAACGATCGAGTTTGTCGTGATGGTCAATGGAGTCGGCAGGAAGCTCGACAGTTCAACCGGCTTGGACCTTGTCAGCACCAAATATTATACGATGAGCATTTCGTCATCAACGACGCAGGCCAATACGTTCACCTTTTCGATTTCCGAAATCGGGTCCGAAACCCCCATCTACAGCAACACCGTAACGGATGCGACGTTTACGGACGGCTACAGCGGATTTTTTCGCGCGGGCGGCACCGCGCGCTGGGACAATTATTCCCTGACGGTTCTTCAGGCAGCGCCGGGGACTCCCCCTTCAAAGAAGACCTCCCGCTGAGACTGCATCGCTGCACGGAGTGGGATCCCCATTCATTCCCGCAACCGTCGGGTGCAATTGCTTGACAAAAGCAGCGCAAACAAGCGACAGTAAGGAAACGATACCTGCAAAATGCAACAAATCCGCGTTCAGATTCGCGATCTTTTTGGAATGTCCGCTGCTCCCCTTTCGATGACTGCGCCTGCGATCCCCCCGCCAGGTCCGGCTCGAAAAGCCTGTGTGCGGACGGACGTCAGGAATCGGTGGAATGAGTGAAATGCTCCAACAAGAACCTGCTCTGATCACACGTCGGCCCCGCGGGGCTGCGCGGTTCCCCAAACCCGGGAGACAAAAGAAATCCCCGTCGGGACGGGAGGCTCGCGCCGAGGCGCTGTCGGCGGGCGATTTTTTTCTGCCGAATGCGGAGGCCCGCATTATGCCGTTCTGGTTCTGGAACAGCCGGATGTCCCCGGAGCTGATCCGCAGCCAGATCGGCGAAATGGCTTCCGCCGGCGTTGGCGGATTTTTCATTCATCCGCGCCAGGGTTTGGACGTGCCTTATTTGTCGGCGGAGTGGTTTGAGTTGGTGAAGGTGGCGGTCGAAGCCGCCAGGAAGTCCGGGATGCATGTCTGGCTTTACGATGAATACCCATATCCCAGCGGAATGGCCGGGGGATTGCTGACAGCCAACCATCCGGAATTCCGCGCACGCACGCTGGATTATGTGACGCTGCATGCGGAGGGCGGCAGTCCTTGCTCGCGTGAGTTTGCCTTGGCAAGAGTGGTGAGCGCGGTGGCTTTCCCGCTGGAAAACGGCGGAGTCCAATGGGATCGGGCGGTGGATCTGCGTCAATTCTTCGGGGTGAAACTGACACGTCAAAGCTTCTGGCGATGGAAGCTCGATCATTGCCCATACAACGACAAGCGGTTCATGGCCGATGAAGGGCATCTGTTTTTTCAATGGGCTCCTCCGGTTGGCGGGGCATGGCAGGTGCATATCGGGTTGGAACGGGACCAGAAGGGATTCAAATACTACGATTGTTATTTTGATCCCCTGTGCGCGGGGGCCTCGGAAGCCTTTCTGAGCCTCACCCATTCCCGCTATGCCAACGCGGTCGGAAAACACTTTGGCACGACGATCAAGGGCATTTTCACGGACGAAACCGAGCCTCCGGAATGGTCGCCGGAAATCGAGCGCGCGCTGGCCCGCACATTCGATCTGGATCTGAGCCTTTTGCTTCCGGCCTTGCGCGAGGATGCCCACCCGCACGCCAGCGAAGTGCGTTACCGGTTTCGTCAGTGCGCCCTGCAGCTTTTTCAGGAACGTTGGGAAACCCCCATTGCCAACTGGTGCCGGGAATGGGGGCTGCTCTGGGGGGCGGAGAAACCCACCCTGAGGCCGGCTCAATTCCTGGCGCTCGGAGAGCCCTCGACCGATGCAGGCCATCAGCGCATCGGCGATCCACCGGAACCGTTGTCCGCCGAACTCCGATGCAACTCCCGCGCGGCCATGGCGGCTGCCGAACAGGCAGGATCCGAAACCGTTCGTTGCGAGTGCTTTCACAGCCTGGGCTGGGGCGCCACCATGCAGGATCAAAAATGGCAGGTGGACTGGCTCGCCGCACAGGGGGTCAATCGATTTACTCCGCATGCCTTTTTTTCCAGCATCGGCGGACTGCGCAAGCATGATGCCCCTCCCACCTTCTTCAAGGAGACCCCGGCATGGGAACATTATCGCTCCCTGGCGGACTACACCGCCCGGCTCTGCCTTGCGCTCAGTCAGGGCCGCGAAGCGGTCCGCATCGCGGTGCTCCACCCGACGGAATCTCTTTGGATCGGGGGCCCTCATGCCGACGGGGCCCGGCAGGAATACGAATGGCTGATGAACAGGCTGATGGCGGAGCACCGGATGTTTCATCCTGTGGACTCGCTGGCGCTGCGGAAAGCTCAAGCCGGCGACGGCGGCCTCCGCCTGGGTCATGCGTGCTATCAGATGCTTCTTGTACCGCCTTTGACTGTTGCAGACCGGGATACTGCGGACGCCATATCAATGGCTCTCAAGGCGGGCCTTCCGGTTCTCATGGCCCGGCCCCTGGCCAACGAAAATGTCGATGAAACCTTGCTGGCGGACCTTGCCGGACAAGCGGCCATCGTTCGCATCGAAAATCACGAACAGTGGATGGTGGAGATCGACCGCAATCTTCCGCGCGATCTCTCCGTGGCGCTGGAGAACGGACAAGAAGCGGAAGATGTCTGGGCGGTCTGGCGGCAGGCCGGTTCGCAGCAGATTCTCTTTCTGGCCAACACGAGCAACGAAGCCCGGCGCATCCGGGTCGAAATTTCGGCGCCGGAACAAACGTCATGGGAGGAGTGGCTGTTGGAGACGGGCGACGTGACGGCGTGTTCCCAGGATGCCGGGGGACTGATTTCCCTGGAACTTGCGCCTTACGGATCGTCCCTGCTGATCGGAAAAAAACTTCCGGCGGCGGAAATCGTGACCGGATCGAAGCGGGAAACGCCCCCCGTCTTTGTTCTGCCAACCGGTGGTCTGTGGGAAATCCACACCGACCGCCCCAATGCCCTCCGGCTCAACCGCTGGACGGTCGGAGATTCAACCGGAGATGCCGCTCCCGCCGGCACGCAAGAAATCGAAGCCCTGCCGTGGCGCTTCTTCGACAAGGGGGCCGAACAATGGAGGCAATCCTTTCTGCCGGATGCGGACGGAACGACCCGCTATCACCGGAGCGTGTTCTGCCGATTTGTGCCTTCCGATCTTCATCTTCTGATCGAAGAAGATGCCATTCCGGGCGAATGGGCCCTCGAAATCAACGGCCAGCCCGTTGCGCCCGAAAGATTCCAGCCCATGAATTTTCTTGGAAGCGACAAAATCGCCTGTCCCGTCAGCCTCTATTTCCGGGAAGGAGCAAACCTGATTTCACTCTGCCTGGCGGATGTTCCGGCGACAGGAGGACTCTGTTCGCCGCTTCATCTGATCGGCAGCTTTGCCCTCATGGACCCGAAGCGCCGGGAACTGGACCGCCTGCCCGCGCAGGCGGCTTTCGGCGATCTGGTTGGCGCCGGATTTCCCCACTTCAGCGGGACGGCCGCCTATCGGAAAAAAATCAAGTTTCCTGCCTTGCGGGCGGGGACGATGCTCGGGCTTCCCGCGGGTTTTGAAGACATTGCCGAACTGACGGTTGACGGTTGCCCGCTCGGCGCACGCGCCTGGTCGCCGTATCGCTGGTCAATTCCCCACGCCATGGGAGGGGAGGTCGGGGTGGAGATCCGGGTCACCAACACCCTGCTGCCCTTTCTGGAGGGACAGTTTTGGAATTCCGCGGCAAGGCAGTTCCAAAAAGTCTGATATCCATCTCTCAAAAAGAACTGGACTCTTGATCGTGGGAGACTGCGTGGGGCCGACGTCCCGCCGGCCCTGCGGCATCAGTCGTTCCGGATGTCCGTTTATTCCGGATCCGGCGATTGGTTGCCACTGAGAAAGGAGGGGGAAATCCCTCCCGGCTTCCGGGCCGCAAGAAAAAAATCCGACGGCCCGTGAACCGGGGAGTCTGTGACCCGGCCAATCCAGACCATCCCAACCAAGTAAACGAAAATGACAATCCAAGTCTGCTGCGGAAAGTCCCTGGACGATCATTGCAAAAGGCTCGGAACAGGAAACGCTTGAGGTCCCGTCGAAAGGCGAATGTCACACTTTTTTTTTGCCAGCGGGCTCATATTCCGTCACAAAGGTCCTGTTTTGATAATCTCCAAACCCACCCTTCGGGATGTCGCAAAGGCAGCCGGTGTCGCCATCACCACCGTATCGAGCATTTTGAACAATCGGTCGGATTCCTGGGCTTCCGAGAAAACCCGAATCCGTGTTTTGGCCGCGGCAAAGGAACTGGGATATCAGCCCAACCAAGCGGCACGCGGACTGCGGCTTCGCCGCTACAACACCATCGGGGCTCTGTTTTCCGATTTGAGCAATCCCTTTTACGCCATGTTGGTGCGCTTCCTGCAGCAGGCTTTTGACCAGAATGGCTTCACCCTGATCGTGGAAGAAGGCGTGTTTGACGCAGATCGCGAAGCCAAATGCCTCGCCAGTCTTGTTTCCCGTCAGATTGACGGCTTGGTCTGTTCCGGACTGAACTACCAGAGCCACGGGGAGGCCCTTGACAGAATCAACCTTCAGATGCCCGTCCTTGTGATCGGAGGCACGGAGTCCTTCAAAGGCATGGACACTGTCGAATCGGACTTTCGAAGCAGTCTCTTTCATGCCGTGGACTATCTCAAAAGCCTCGGGCATGAGCGGATTTCCTACATCAATGCCTATCCGACGGAAAGAGACCTGGGCAGAAGGACGGAGCATTTTTATGAGGCGCTGAAAAAATACGGTCTGGCAATCGGAAGCGGATCCTACCTCAATTGCGACCACTACGCCCTCGGGCATCTGCGGGAAACCTCGCGGGAATGGCTGAAGGCGTTTCCAGCGGGAAAACGTCCGACCGCCCTGATCTGCATGAATGATCTGACAGCCATCGGAGTCTCCCGTGGCATTCTGGACCTGCCCCTCCGGATTCCCCAGGACATTTCCCTGATCGGGATTGATAACGTGGAGGTGGCTGCTTATCTTCCCTTTCCTCTGACGACGATCGCGCAGCCCATGCAGGAACTCGCCTCATTCTGCGCGACGCGGCTTGTGGAAAGAATCGCGGATAACAAGCGTCCCGATCCTGTTCACAGAGTTCTTCCGACGCGGCTGATCATTCGAGAATCCACGGGCCCGGCCCCGGTCGAGCAGGGAGGCTGACAGCCTTTCCGGCACTCTGCGGAATCCTCCATCACCCCCCGTGCGGGCCGCCCTGCATTCGGTTCGCTTCTTCCAAGGGAGCCGGGTCGCCCGCGGCCCGATTTCGGAAGCCGTTCGCGATCCCGCCGCCTCCGGGTGGACGATGGCGCCTCCCCTCCATTGGTCACTTCCCCGCGCAGCTTGGGTTTTCTGGTCGCCTGTCCTCAGAGCCTTTATCCCGAAAAACGGTTTTGAACCACGGAGGACAGGAGAACACGGAGGCGGAACAAAAAATCAAACCGCACCATTTTGTCCCGATGCCAACTGCCCTTTCCCTCTCTTTTCTCCGTGCCCGTGTGTCCTTGGTGAGTTATCGCAGGATCCGGGATAATCGGGGCGAGGAAAAACGCCGTCGAACCCCGCCCGGCAGGGACATCCCGCCGGGATGTCCTGTTCTGAAGATACGCGGGGGCCGCGCGGAAAGCCGGAATCAACGGACGGCGATCCGTCCCATCGCGGGTTGGGATCACCGGTTTTCTACGATCCGCGATTTTCTCTGGGTGCCATCAAGATCCCTGAGACGACAGCCAGGTGGCCTGGATCAGGTAGTTCCAGGCGTGGCGGCCCGACGGGATGCGGCAGGGTTCGCCGGTATCCGGCCCGCAGCTCGCGGTTCCCAGCCCGCGCTGGCGGTAATCCAGGTTGAGGATGGTTTCCGGTCGGGGATGGAGTTCGTGGGTGTGGAATGCGGCAAAGAGATCCCCGGCGGTGAAATGGCTTGCGGAGAATTCCAGGGGTCCGAGCGCCGAGATGCGAAGTGAAGTCCGTCCGTTGTCCAGCGTGAGCCATCTGGTATCGGTGTGGTTCCCGTGTTCCTGCGGGACAATATAGGGGACGTATTGTCCGGCGACGCTGCTGGAATACCGGTCAACCATCGCGGCCCGCTTTCTGTCGCTGTAGTTTTCCAGCGGTCCGCGCCCGAACCATGAGAGGTTTTCGAATCCCGGCGCAAGGACGAGCCGGACTCCCAGACGGGGGAGATCCGCCACGGATTTGTCCACGATGAAGAGATTCTCGACCAGGATCGGGCCGTCGGGCCGGATGTGATAGACTTGGCGCAGCCGGACTGCGGTTTGGGAAATCCGGCATGCGGCGGCCTGTCCGCATGTGATCCTGATGTCGCCGGATTTCGTGCGGGCCACGCGAATCGGATCCGGCTTGAGGGCGGCTTCCGGAATCCCGGCGGCCAGCCATCGTCCCAGAGGTTTGTGGTTCTGTCCGGTCCAGCCCTTGATTCCATCATTGTCGGTGGCCGCACGCCAAATCTGCAATTCCGGACCCGACACGAGGATGTCATCGCCATCGAACCGGAATGTCTCGAGTTGTGATGCCGCTTCGGAGAATTCGAGATCGAAGGAACTCCCGCTGATCCGCAAACACTTCGAAGCCCGCTCCACATGGAGGGCCTCCGCATTTCGGCTGATCACGGCGCGAGGAGAAACCAATGCCGAGCCTCCCAATGGCACCTGGTCCCAGCCGAGGATGTGCCCCCGTTCACACCAGTCTGTGCGGTGGGCCGCAGTGTAGCAAATGTTGAGAAAGGCCTCCCGTCCCCCGGATGTTTGAAATGCCGGCAGGGGAATGGAAAGTTTTGCCGTCTCTCCGGGAGCGATCTTCGAAGCCGGCAGAATTCCCCGCGCGGACGATTTTCCGGAAATCTTGAGCTCCCAGGAAATCCGGATCCAATCCGAATCCACGAAGTGCTGGCAGTTTCTGAGAGTTACGGTCCGTTTCCTGCGATCAAAGGAAACCACTTTGAGCGGCTGGGCCAGGTGTTTGAACTCGGCGAGGCCGGGGTGAGGGGTGCGGTCGGGCCAGACCAAACCGTCGCAGCAGAAGTTCAGGTCAGTCGGAGTGTCGCCGAAGTCTCCGCCGTAGGCCCAATAGGACCTGCCGTCCGGGCCGGTCTTGAGAATGCCGTGGTCGATCCACTCCCAGATGAAGCCGCCCTGGAGCCCAGGATATTTTTCAAAAAGATCATGGTAGTCCGCCAGTCCCCCGTTGCTGTTGCCCATGGCGTGGGAATACTCGCACAGGATCAACGGGCGCCGCCGGTCGGGATGGTTCTTGTCGGTGGCCCACTCGATGAGGCTCTTCAGTGTCGGATACATGGGACAAACAATGTCCGTGACGCCCGTCCCGCCTTCGTAGATGAAATCTCCCGGCTGGTCCTTTTCGCTGAGACCCTGGTCCCATATCCCCGGCTCGTAGTGAAGCGGGCGGCTGGGATCCCTGGAACGGATCCACCCGGCCATGGCATCCTGGTTGGCCCCATAGCCGGTCTCATTTCCCAGCGACCAGAGGATGATGGACGGGTGGTTCTTGTCGCGCTCGACCATGCGGACCGCGCGGTCGAGGAACGCGGCGGCCCATTCCGACTCATGCCCGGGCGTATGGTAGTAGCCATGGGCTTCGAGATTGGCCTCGTCAATGACGTAGAGCCCGAGCTCGTCGCAAAGGTCCAGCCAATAAGGGTCGTTGGGATAGTGCGAGCAGCGGACGGCATTGAAATTGAACCGCTTCATGGTCAGCGCGTCCAGTCGCATGGTTTCGCGGTCGAGGGCCTTGCCCTTGGTGTCATGGTGATCATGGCGGTTCACGCCGTGGATCATCACGCGCCGGCCATTGACGAGAAGCTGGCGGTCACGGACTTCCACCGAGCGGAATCCGACCCGCGCCGCCGTGGACTCGACAGCCCGGCCCTTGGGATCCCGGAGCGTGACGACGACTTTGTAAAGCGATGGCGATTCCGCGGACCAGAGCAGGGGATTCTTCACCGGTTCGTCGAACCGGGCCTGAAGCCGGAAGCGGGCATCGTTGGGGCCAACTTTTACCGAACCGATGGGCGCTTTCTTGAAAACCGCCCTGCCTGCGGGATCGAACAGCCGGGCCGCAACGCTCCAGCCCTCTTCCGGCTTCCCGGCAAATCCGACCTTCACCGTCAGATTCAAGCGTCCGTCGCGGCAGTCGTTCTCGAGGTTCCCCACGGCGAAGACATCGGCAATCCGCACCGGGGCCGCCGAATAAAGGTAAACCTCCCGGTGCAGGCCTGCCATCCACCACTGGTCCTGGTCCTCGATGAACGTGGCATCCGACCATTTGATGACCACGGCGCAGACGAGGTTTTTCCGGCCTGTCCGGACATGGCCGGTGATGTCGAACTCCGAGGGGAGGCGGCAGTCTTTGCCCATCCCGATGAACTGCCCGTTGACATAGACGCAAAGGACGCTTTCCGCGCCGCCGAAGTGGATGATCGTCCGGCGGCCCTTCCAGCTTTTTGGAATGTCGACTTCCAGGGAATAGATGCCGGTCGGGTTGGTGATTGGAACGCGCGGAGGCGGCTCCGCGAACGGCATTTTTGCATTCGTGTAGTGCGGGTTGCCGTAGCCTTGGAGCGTCCAGTTTCCCGGAACGGCGACCTGATCCCATGCGGAGCGATCGGTGTCTTCAGCCACATCCGCGCCGCTGGCGTCCTCCGGCTTTTGGTGGATGCGGAACTTCCAGGAACCGTCGAGCAACTTGAACCAGGGGGACTTGCTGCGATCAAAAGTTTTGGCGCTGCCGGCATCCGGGAACGGATACAGGGTCGAGCGCATCCGGAGCCGGTTGATGGCAGTGAGCGCGGGATCTTCCCAGATGCGCGTGGAAAACAGCGTGTCGTTTGGAGTGGGATTCATTTCGGGAGTTTTTGTGACAGAACTTTTTCATCAAGGTTCTGGTGGTCGACCACCGTGCCATCGTCGAGATTGTTGACTCTCTGCGTGCGACTGGAGTGTTACGTAACAACTTGAGGGGCGTGCGGGAAGAAAAATGGCGGGAGAGATATTGCAACACGTTGGATCGACGGGTAATCCGGTTGTCACACCTCCAGGCGCCAGACCGCCTCCACCAGATGGTGGCGGATCCGCGGGTTCCCGTGCTTGGTAATGGTGCCCTGCCTGCGCCGTTCCCCCGAGGAGTATTCGCTCGGACAGAGGCGCGTGTAGCTGGCCACTTGGCGACGGTTTTTGAAGCGGTTCCAGTCCAGGATCTCGGCCCCGAGCAGTGACGCCGTCAGGCTTCCCAGCCCTTTGGGTAATGCCTTGCCAGCGCTCTGGGAGGAGACTTTTTGTCCAGAGCGAGAACCTCTTTCTCGAAACTCGCCGCTTTCTGCTGCCAGAGCGTGATCTGATCGTGCAGCCAGGGGGTAGCGATCCAGCCGGTCCACAAGCTGCCGCGCGTCTCGCTTGCCGGTCTTCACTCGCTGGTTTCCCTCATCCCAGCGCTGCGGGGCCACCACGATGTTGCTCACTCCCATCACTTCCAGGATGCGGTGCAGCCCGTATCCGCACGGGCCCGACTCGTAACAACTGAAAGCTTTCCTTCCTCCCTCCGCCTGCTCCCGGATCCACTTCAGCGCATTCTCCCAACTCATTTTCTGCGCCGGTTGCGGCCCGAGCCCTTCCTCCTGACGACACACCGTGATTTGTGCGGCGTGCACGTCCAGCCCCAGTTTGATCGTTATCGTTTCTTCCTTGGTATGAGGGGTTACGCCTGCCGCGCGAGCAGTTTTTCCGCGAGCGCGCGGAGGGTGGCCGCCTGCTCGCCGAGCGGCGAGAGCGACGCGAGCGCTTTGCCCGTGAGTCGGGCCGCCTCCTTTTGCGAGGCCTCCAGGCCCAGGAGCGCGGGATAAGTCGTCTTCCCGGCCGCGGCATCCTTGCCCGCGCTCTTGCCAAGCTGCTGGCTGGACTGTGTGACATCCAGGATGTCATCAACCACTTGAAATGCGAGGCCGAGATGGTCGCCAAAGTCCTCCAGGATGCCGAGCACGCGCGGCGTGGCATCCGCCGCCATCGCCCCGAGTTTCAGGCTCGCAATCACCATCGCGGCCGTCTTGCCGCGGTGGATGAATCGCAGGTCCGCGGAGGTGCATTCTTTCTTTTCGCCCTCAAGATCCGCCACCTGCCCGCCGACCAAAAACCGGCTTCCGGCGGCGCGCGCAAGTTCGGTGACATAATCCGCCACCGAATACCGCGGGGTCGGTTTCATGCGGGCAAGAATTTCAAACGCCACCGTCAGCAGCGCGTCGCCGGCCAGCACCGCGATCCCCTCGCCGAACACCTTGTGCGCCGTCGGGCGCCCGCGCCGCATGTCGTCGTCGTCCATGCAGGGCAGGTCGTCGTGAATCAGCGAATACGTGTGCACGCACTCGACAGCACAGGCCGCCGGCAGGGCCGCCGCAACACGACGGATGCCGCACGCCCGGGCCGCCGCCAGGCACAGGACCGGACGCATCCGCTTCCCCCCCGCAAAAATGCTGTAGCGCATCGCGCGATGGATCGTCACCGGCCTGGCGGATTCTTTCGGGAGCCACAGGTTGAGCATGCGGTCAACCGTTCGGATATCTTCGGCAATCGGAGTGTTCATCGCAACGCCATGATTACAGGATCGGGATCGCCTGCGGCAAGCACAGGACGGGCGTACCCGCAGCTTGCCCAGCAGAAGCCGGTCACCCCGGCCAACGAACTCACGGAGATCAACGAGCCTTCGCTTTATGCGATGGCGTGCCGGGAGAATGTTCTGCGGAGCCTGGGAAGGATTTCCGGGTCGTCTTTCAAGACGGCGAGAGGTTCCAATTCCGCAAGGACGAGCGAGACGCCGAGCTTTGCTCCCTGCCGGGCGCAGATTCCATCAATGTCGAGCCAATCGCGTTCTCGGGAAGCAAAAGCCTTGTAAACAACAAGGTCCTCGGCAGAACAGGTTTTGAGGGAATGGTCTTTGCGGTGTTTCCACTCGGAGGCGCGGGAGACCGAGCGCTGTTCGAAATCAACGGCGCCAAGAGCGACATCTATGTCCACGCCATTGGATGCCCGGATGAGAAGAACCCGGTTGCGCCGGGCGAAATCTCCGGCATCGGGCCGTCTGGGAATAAATTTGCCAAGGAGAAATGAAATTGCCCGATCATCCTCCGTGAAGTTGGTGAGGAGTGTCGCATCCGCGTCACGGGTCATGCGGGGTTCCCCCCATCGCTGGACGGCAAGGCCGCCGATGAAGCAAAACAAAAACCCCCCGGAGAGAAGCTGCTCTTGCAGTTCTTCGGCGGCGAGAAAAACCCGGTTAATGTGCATGAAGCTTGGAAAACAACCGCTGTTGCTCCACGAGTCCCCGCCCCTCGCACTGCTCGGGGCGCCGCCAGATGGTGTCCGAGGCTGTGTCCAGGTCATTGAACCACTCCGCGGATTCCTGCTCGTCAAGATGTCGCAGGGTATCGATTCGGATTTCCTCCATCACACGTCCTGCATCTTTCCATGTGTCAACCCATCTTTGAGCGGAAGACATGTTTGATCTAACCGCAGGTTTCATGAGAGGAGGATACACCCGGCCACGGAAGGGTCAAGCTGCCGCGCGCCAAGGCAAACGCATGAAAATATTTTCATGCGTTTGCCCTGATCCGATGCGCCTGAATCGTTGACTTCCCGCCCGGAAGGGCGATGCTGGCTTTGTTATTGAGCAGGATTCACTTGCCGCTCAGACAGCTCCGGCCGCCTATGGAAAATCATCCCCGCACATCACACCTCGCCTTTGTCGGAGATTATGTTCCGCGCCGGTGCGGCATCGCCACCTTCACGTCCGACATCTGCGAGGCCATCTCCGAGGAGTTTCCCAAGACGAAATGCATCGTCGGTTCGGTGAACGACCGGGAGGAAGGCTATGATTATCCCGCCCGCGTGCGGTTCGAAATCGCGGAGAAAGAGATCGCGTCCTACCAGCGCGCGGCGGAATTTCTGAACATCAACAACGTCGAGGTCGTCTCGGTGCAGCACGAGTTTGGAATCTACGGCGGGCCGGCCGGCAGCCATCTGCTGGCACTGCTGCGCGAGGTGCGGATGCCGGTGGTGACAACGCTCCACACGGTTTTGCAGAATCCCAACCCCGACCAGCGGGCGGTCATGGCCGAGTTGGACGCCCTTTCGAAACGTTTCATCGTGATGGCGGACCGCGGCCGCAACCTGCTGGAATCGGTTTACGGCATTGCGCCGGAAAAAATCGACCTCATCCCGCACGGCGTCATTGACATGCCGTTCATGGACTCGAATTTCTACAAGGACGAGTTCGGGGTGGAAGGGAAGACCGTGCTCCTCACCTTCGGCCTGCTGTCGCCGAACAAAGGCATCGAGTATGTGATCGAGGCCATGCCGGCAATCCTGGATCGCCACCCGGATGTCGTTTATATCGTTCTGGGAGCCACGCATCCGAACCTCATTGCGGCCGAGGGCGAGAAATACCGCCGCAAGCTGGAAGCGCTGGCGGCAACCCTCGGGGTGTCGGACAAAGTCATTTTTCACGACTGCTTTGTCGCGCTCGAGAAGCTGAAAGAGTTCATCGGGGCGGCCGACATTTATCTCACGCCCTACCTCAACGTGGCGCAGATCACCTCCGGCACGCTGGCCTATGCCTTTGGCGCGGGGAAGGCGATCATCTCAACCCCCTACTGGCACGCCCAGGAACTGCTGACCGAAGAGCGGGGCATTCTCGTGCCCTTTGCCGACGCGGGAGCCATCGCCGGAGGGGTGAATGATTTTCTGTCGCAGCCCACCCGCATGACCGCGATGCGCAAGCGGGCGTGGAAGCAGGGCCGGGACATGATCTGGCCGGTGGTGGCACGCCGCTACATGGAAAGCTTCGAGCGCGCGCGGGAGAGCATGAGCGAAGGATCGGCCTCCATCCAGACCCTGCCGGATGAGCCGATGCCGATGCCGGAGCTGAAGCTCGACCATATATTCACGATGTGCGACCACAGCGGGATTTTTCAGCACGCGATCTACAATGTGCCGAATTTCCACGAGGGCTACTGCACGGATGACAACGCCCGCGCCTTCATCCTCACCGTCCTGCTCGAAGAGACCGGCAAGTCTTCGCCGGAGGTCGAGCGGCTCGCAAGCAGCTCCCTCGCGTTTCTCTGGTATGCGTTCGACGGCAACACCTGCCGGTTCCGGAATTTCATGAGCTATTCCCGCCAGTGGCTCGAGCTTCACGGCTCGGAGGACAGTCATGCGCGGGCGCTGTGGGCTGTCGCCACCGCGCTCGGGCGCTCGAAAAATGTCGGGCACCGCAACCTCTGCGCGCTGCTTTTCCAGCGCGGCCTGCCGGTGGTCGCGCGCTTCAGTTCGCCGCGCGCCTGGGCGTTCACGCTCATCGCCGTTCATGAATATCTGCGGACGCTCTCCGGCGACCGCGTGGTGAGCCAGATGCGCGACACGCTCACAAGCATGCTTCTGGGTTTGTTCCATACGAATTCCACGCCCGACTGGCAGTGGTTCGAGCGGTTCGCGACCTACGACAACGCGAAGCTCTCGCACGCGATGATCCTGAGCGGATACTGGACATCGCAGGGCGAGACGCTCGACATCGGACTCCGCTCGCTGCGGTGGCTGCTGGAGGCCCAGACGACGCCGGACGGCCATTTCGCGCCGATCGGCTGCCATGGGTTCTGGCCGCGCGGCAGCGAAAAGGCGAGATTCGATCAGCAGCCGCTCGAAGCGCACGCGATGATCTCCGCGTGCCTCGAGGCATTTTTCGTCACGAGAGATGTTTTCTGGCGGGTTGCCGCCCGCCGCTGCTTCGACTGGTTTCTCGGGCGCAACGACCTCGGCCAGCCGCTTTATGACGCCACCACAGGCGGCTGCCGGGACGCGCTGTTGCAGGATCGTCTCAACCAAAACCAGGGCGCGGAATCCAGCCTCGCCTTTTCCCTCTCCTGGCTGGAAATCCAGCGGGCGGAGGAGGCATCATGAGCAAAATCAACATCCAGCCGACCGACATTCTTTTTCGCCCGGACAGCAGGCGCGTGCTGGTCCGACCGTTTATTTCGTCCGATCCGGTCCGCATCGATCACATCATCGCCCGCGCGCTGGCGTTGACCGAAGCGGAAGTGAAGGCCCAGCTCGCCATCCTGCGCGCCGATTTCTGCACCCGCCACATCGACTTGGAGACGTGCTGGCGCCGGCATTTCGGGATGGTGCAAAGCCATCTCGGCAACCAGTCGGTTTCTTTCGAGCGCCAACTTTTCATCGGCGCGCTTTTTTCGGGCGAATACGCGCTGGAATCGGCGGCGCTCTTCAATCCCTCGATCGTCCCCCACCCCGACCAGACGGGGCTCGCGGACGGCGCGCTGCGCTTCATCCTCAGCCTGCGGGCCACCGGCGAGGGACATGTCTCGTCGATCGAGTTCCGCTCCGGAGTGCTCCACGCGGACGCCTCGATCAAAATCGACGAGATCTCGCCGCTCGTGATCGCTCCGGAAGTCAAGGAAAACCCCACCTATCGCAAGGCCATTTTCCTGCACAAGTTGAAGGAAATGGGGTTCGAGAACAGGTGGTCGCAGCGGATCATGGAGCCTCTCGCCGAGGACTTCACCCATGAGGAATTGGAGAAGTCGATGAGCCAGGCGACCGGGCAGAGAAAGCACCGGGAAGTCGTCCGCACGAGGGAATGCGTGGACTGGCTGGCCCTCTCGAATTACGAGGTGCACTTCCCGCCATCGGTCACGCTCTCCCAGCGGATCATTTTTCCGGTTTCCCCGAACGAGAGCAACGGCATCGAGGACGTGCGGTTCGTCCGGTTCACGGAGGACGATGGCACGACTTGCTACTATGCGACTTACACCGCCTACAACGGGCGGGCGATCCTGCCCCAGTTGATCGAGACGCCGGATTTCCGGAACTTCCGCGTCCGCACGCTCAACGGCCAGGCCGTCCAGAACAAGGGGATGGCGCTCTTTCCCCGGCGCATCAACGGAAAGTTCGCGATGATCTCGCGCCAGAACGACGAGAATCTTTTCCTGATGTTCTCCGACAACCTGCATTTCTGGAACGATCCCCAACTGCTGGCGGGCCCGCGCCAGCCCTGGGAAGTTGTCAAGATCGGCAACTGCGGCTCGCCGATCGAAACCGACGCCGGCTGGCTCGTCATCACGCACGGCGTGGGACCGATGCGGCGCTACTGCATGGGCGCGATGCTGCTTGATCGCGACGATCCGTCCCGCGTGCTCGGATGCCTCAAAGAGCCTCTGCTGGAATCCAGCCGCGAGGCGCGCGAGGGCTATGTGCCGAACGTCGTGTATTCCTGCGGAGCCCTGATCCACCGGGGGCAACTGCTCCTCCCCTACGCCCTCAACGACACCCTTTCGACAATCGGAATCATCAACCTCGCCGAGTTGCTGGAAACCCTGCTGCACAACTGAGCACCAGCCCGCCTTCCGCCGCAGTTTCCAGGATCAAACAAAGACCGGTTCCGCAGAAGAGGCGGGCAGAAGCCCGCAGGCGACGAGCATCCCCCGGAATTCCCGGATCGCGTGTTTCTGCGGTTCGCCGATGGGGTAATGCATCGAGCGGGTGAGGTAGTCGAGGGCGGCGCGGGGGTCGGGCTCGAGGTCGGCAATTTCCCGGAGTGCGGCGAGGCCTGCGCGGGCGGCATCGCGAAGGAGTCCGGCCGTGTGCAGGGGAGCATCTTCCGAAAGCGTCCAGGTGGCGAAGACAAACGGGAGTCCGGTCCACTCGTTCCATGCCCGGCCGAGGTCGAGAACCTCCCAGGCGGAGTCCATGCCGCGCTGGAACTCCATGGCCGGGTCGCCGATGATGAGGCGTGCGGCGTGCGGGTCGGCGGAGCTCCCGACAAGCCGGGGCGAAATCCGGAACCGCATGGTGAGGAGCACGCGCAGGAGGTTGGATGATGTTCGCGAGGCCGGGTCGAGCACGATCTCCGGCACGTCTTCCAGCGGCCGGCGGTGGACGACGACCACGCTGTGCACGGGGCCGAGCGAGCCGATCCCGAAGCCGTCCACGATGCGCGGTTGCGGAAGCCGGAGGGTTTCGTAAACCGGCAGAAGGGCCGCGTCGTAGCGCCCGGCAACAAACTGTTCGGAAAGGACGGCGGGAGTCGCCTTCTCCGCTTCGAGGCCGTAAAGGAGCGGGTGGGCGTTGAGGTAGGGCACGCTGCCGAGGCGCGGAGTGCTCATGGCGTGGCAGGCTCGATCCGCCGGTAAAAACTGTCGCGCTGCACCGGCACGCGTCCGGCCTCTCGGATCGCTTTTTCGAGGCTCACCGTGGTTTGCTTCTGCGGGGTCGTCGCCCCGGCCATGTGAAAAATCTTTTCCTTGTTGATCGTGCCGTGGAGGTCGTCCACCCCGAAGGCAAGCGAGATTTGGGCGAGCGGGAGGCCGAGGCTGATCCAGTAGCCGGTGATGTGGTTGATATTGTCGAGGTAGATCCGGCTGATCGCAAGGTTGCGAAGTTCCTCGTGGGCGGTCGCGTGCGGGATCCCTTGAAGGACGGGCCGCGCGCCGTCGGGCTCGAACGCGAAGGGAACAAATCCCGTGAACCCGCCGGTCTCGTCCTGCAGTTCGCGGAGCCGCCGCAGGTGGTCCACCCGGTGGCCGGCATTTTCGATGTGTCCGAAGAGCATCGTACAGGTGCTCCGACCGCCGAGCCCGTGCCAGGTCCGGTGGACCTCCGCCCACTCGGCGGCCGTCTCTTTTCCCCGGCAAATTTTATCCCGGATTTCCTGGTCAAAGATCTCCGCGCCGCCGCCGGTGATCGCTCCCAGCCCGTGCTCGCGGAGCAGGACGAGCGTCTCGCGCACCGGCATCTTGAAAACCCGTTCGGCCAGGTGCCGGATCTCGACCGCCGTGAACGCCTTGATGACGAGCGCGGGATCGAGAGCCCGCAGATCGCCCAGCAGGTCCAGATACCATTTGCGCGGAAGCGTCGGGTGAAGCCCCCCGACCATGTGGATCTCGGTGATGCCGAGTTTCAGCCCGTCGCGGACCGTGGTCACGATCCCGGGAGCCGCCAGCTCGAAGGCATGCTCCTCGCGCTTTTTCGCGCCGAACGCGCAGAACTGGCACGAGAGCAGGCAGACGTTCGAGTAGTTGATGTAGCGGTTGTGGATGTAGGTGGCCACGTTGCCGTTGATCCGCTCGCGGATCACATTCGCGATCGCTCCGATCCCGTTGAGATCGCGGCTGGCATAGAGGACGAGCGCCTCCGCGTCGGAAACCCGCGCCCCGCCGAGCACCTTTTCCGCGATCGGGCGCAGTTCGGGGGAAAGGAGGCGTGGATTCATGTTCCCCCAATCCATCCCAGATTCCGACCCGGATGCGCAAGCCGATCTTTGCGGTCCGCCAGGGAGTGTGGTAAATACATCTGTGAAATTTTCCTGGCGCACCCTTGCGGTTCTTGCCGCCGTCTGGCTCGTGGCGACCGCTGTCATCCTGGTCTCGCGCTCGGCGAGCCCGACACCGGAAAAATTGAAGGCCTACGTCGCGGCGCACCGGATCGAAGGCCTGGGCGAGGCACAGCGGCGGGAGGTCATCGAAAATGCGGCCCGGCAGATCAACCGTCTGACGTTCGATCAACGGCGCGAACTCCGGGAAAGCGGCGACATCCGCCGGTTTTTTGAACAGATGACCCCTGCGGAGCGCAGCCGGTTTCTGGATCTGACCCTTCCCGAAGGGTTCCGCCAGATGATGGCGGCCCTCAACAAAATGAGCCCGGAAAAGCGGCAGCGGCTCGTGCGGCGGGTGCTCGACGACATGCGGAAAACCACCCCGCAGGCGGCGGAACGGATCAAGGAGGAGGAGGTCAAAAAGATCCTCGCGCAAGGGGTCTCGAGTTTTTACGAGGACGCGAATGCGGACGTGAAGCTCGACTTTGCCCCGGTGCTCGAGGAGCTGCAGAGAAACATCCAAAACCTGCGATGAGGGGGTTCACGCTATTGGAGCTGCTCGTCGTCATCGCGATTGTGGCCGTGCTGGCGGCGTTGGCGATTCCCGTCGCGGGGTTTGGGATTTCCCGCGCCCACTCCGCCAAGTGCCTCGCCAACCTGCGCGGCATCGGCATCGGGCTCAATGGCTGGCTCTCGGACAACAACATGACGATGCCCCCGCTGGCCGCCGGCCGGAAAAGCCGGAACGAAGACCTGCCGGTGATTGACACCGTCCTGGCTCCCTACATCGGGGATCATCGCCTCTTCTCCTGCCCCGCGGACCGGAACCTCGCCACCGAGACAGGCACCAGTTATTATTGGAACAGCCTCCTGAGCGGCCAGTCCGCCGTGAATTTGAATTTTCTCCTTTTCTCAACAGACGCCTCGAAAATCCCCATCCTCGTGGACAAAGAGGGCTGGCACCGCCACTCGGAGGACAAGGTGAACCACCTGTTCGCCGACGGCCATGCCGCGAACCAGCTCCGGCTGTTTACCGATCCATGATCCGCGTCGACTCGATCTGCAAAACGTTTCGCGGACGTCCTGCCGTGGCGGACGTTTCGTTCCAGGTGGCCAGGGGGGAGATCTTTGGCCTCCTCGGGCACAACGGGGCCGGCAAGAGCACGACGTTCGGGATCGCGCTCGGGCATGTGCATGCGGATTCCGGCCGGGTAATGATCGGCGGCCACGACGTGGCGGAATCGCGCCCGCTCGCCCTCGCCCGGGTGGGCGCCATTTTCGAAACCCCGGCGTTCTATGATTACCTGAGCGGATGGCGGAACCTGCGGTTTTTTGTTTCCCTTGGCGGCGGGGCGCCGCGCTCGCGCATGGAGGAGGTCGTCCGCCTGGTCGGCCTCGAAGAGCGGATCCACGATCCGGTCCGCACATACAGCCACGGGATGCGCCAGCGCCTCGCTCTGGCGCAGGCTCTGCTCCCGGATCCCGAGGTGGTCATGCTCGACGAGCCGACCGAGGGGCTCGACCCCGCAGGCATCCAGGAGGTCCGAGCACTGATCCAGCGCCTCCGCGCCGAGCGGGAGATGACGGTGATCCTGTCCTCGCACCTCCTCCACGAGGTGGAGCAGCTCTGCGACCGCGTCGCCATCCTGCACAGCGGCTCGCTCGTTTTCTGCGGAAGGTGGCAGGAGGCCGGGGCCGGCGGAACCCGGTGGAGCCTTGAGACTCCCGACCCCGAAAAATGCCCGCCCGTTTGGAGCGCGCTCGGGGCGGTGGTCTCCCGCGATGGCACCGTGAGCCTGCCCGGATCGGTTGACCCTTCGGCGGCCGTCGCGGCGCTGGTGGCCGCGGGCGTCCGCGTCCGGGAATTCCGGAAAGTGGTCCGCACGCTCGAAGATTTCTACCTCGAAAGGACCGGCTGATGCGCCTGTTTCTGACACAATTCCGCGGCGAGCTGATCAAGCTCTTTGCGCGCAAACGGACCTACATCGGCTTCGGGGCATTTCTGGGCGTGGAGCTGCTCATGCTCTTTCTTCTCAACCTCGAGCGCGTCCGCCGGGGCATCGCCCGCATGATCGAGGAAGCGGGCTATCCGGCGGAGGCTTACCTTTCCGGCATCACGCTCGCATTCCTGGTTCTCCTCTCGTCCGTTTTTCTTCTCGGCTCGCTCTATCTGGCCCTGATCGCGGGCGATGTGGTGGGCAAGGAAGTCGAGGACGGCACCTTGCGCATGATGCTGTGCCGCCCGGTCTCGCGCAGCCGGATCCTGCTCCTCAAGCTCGGCGCCGTCCTCGTCTATTCCCTCGTGCTGACATGGTTTGTCGCGGGAACGGCGCTCGCTGTGGGGCTCCTGCACAGCGGGACGGGCGGGCTGTTTGTTTTTGCCCCCATGGAGAAGGTTTTTGCGCTCTACGACTTCGGCCCCGGCCTCGTGCGCTACACGCTCGGCGTGGTCCTGCTCTCGCTCTCGCTCCTCACGATCCCCGCGATCGGGTTCTTCCTTTCGTGCCTGGACATGAAGCCCGCCGCCGCCGCCATCGGGACGCTCTCCTTCTTGTTCATGGATTCGATCCTGAGAAACATCCCGTTCTTCGAATCCCTGAAACCCTGGTTCGTCACGTCGCACATGGCCTCATGGGTTTATGTCTTCGCCTACCGGATCCCCTGGGAAAAAATGGCCGAGGACTACGCCTGGCTGTTCGCCATCAACACCACCCTCATCGTCCTGGCCTGGCAGATTTTCCAAGGGCGGGATTTCAAGTCCTGAGCGCGCCGGTTCCGAAAAGACCCGTGACGGCAGGGACGATGCGGAGTAGAATTGCCACATGAACAAACTCAATTTTACAGACCTGGGGATATCGCCCGAGGTGTTGAAAGCGATCGGGGATCTGGGATTCGAGGAACCCTCGCCGATCCAGACCGCGGCGATTCCGGTCCTGATCGCGGGTCACGATGCGGTCGGGCAGTCCCAGACGGGCTCGGGCAAGACGGCGGCTTTCGCCATCCCGGCCATTGACCTCTGCAGGGCGGATGACCGCTCGGTCCAGGTGCTGATCATGTGTCCGACCCGGGAGCTGGCGACGCAGGTGGCGGACGATGTGCACAAGCTCTCCACCCACAAGCGGGGGATCCATGCCGTGCCGATCTACGGCGGCGCCTCGTATGAACGCCAGTTCTACGAGCTGAAAAAGGGCGTGCAGATCGTCATCGGGACTCCGGGCCGGATCATGGACCACATGGATCGCGGCACGCTGGTGCTCAGCGGCGTCAAGATGGTCGTCCTTGACGAGGCCGACCGCATGCTCGACATGGGGTTCCGCGAGGACATTGAAAAAATCCTCAAGGCGACGCCGGACGAGCGCCAGACCGTGTTCTTTTCGGCGACGGTCTCCAAGCAAATCCGGGACCTGATCGGCCGCCACTCGCGCAATCCGAAATCCGTGAAAGTCGAGCAGCGCGAGCTCACGGTTCCGACCGTCGAGCAGTGGTATTACGAGACCCCGCAGCGGATGAAATTCGAGGCGCTGATCCGCCTCGTCGACTTCCACGGGTTCAAGCTCGGGATCATTTTTTGCAACACCCAGCGGATGGTTGACGAGCTGGCGGACGACCTGATCGCGCAGGGGTTCTCGGCGGACCGCCTCCACGGCGGGATCGCCCAGGCGCAGCGCACGCGGGTGATGAATAAATTCAAGAAGGCGGAGTTCGAGTTTCTCGTGGCGACCGACGTCGCCGCGCGCGGGATCGACGTGGACGAGCTCGAACTCGTCGTCAACTACGACCTCCCCTACGACGCGGAGGATTACGTTCACCGGATCGGACGCACCGGACGCGCCGGACGCAAGGGCATGGCCGTCACGTTCGTCTCCGGACGCGACATCTACAAACTGCAGTTCATCGAGCGCTTCACCCACACAAAAATCCACCGCGGAAGCATCCCCACGGCCGGGGCCGTCGAGGAGCGGCGTGTGGAAGGGCTCCTGGAAAAAATCCGGGAGATTCTCGATCGCGGCAACCTCTCAACCGTCGTGGTGGACCGCCTGCTCGAGGAAGGCTACAGCTCGACGGATATCGCAGGGGCCCTCTTCGAGCTTCTCTCCGGTCCGGAACCGGAAGCGGCCAAGGAGCAGCCCGCCAAGGCTCCTGCCTCTGCGCGCCCGCCGACCGCCGCGCACCCGCACGCCGCCGCGCGTCCGCCGGCCTGCCAGCCCGCCTCCGCGCCCTCGCTCCGCCCGCCATCGCGCGGCATGCAATGGGTCAGCCTCAGCGCCGGACGCGCCACCCGGATCGCCCCGCTCGATATCATCGGACTCCTCGAAGATGCGCTCGGCCTCCCCGGACGCACCGTCGGAATCATCGATATCACCCCGGCCATGTCGTTCGCCCAGGTGCCCAAGCAGTTCCTCGACATCCTCCGCGACGGACCCCGAAAAATCGAAACGCAATCCGGACCGATCTCAATCGCCCTCGCCCAGTCGCATTCAGAAGAAAAACCCTGCAAGCCCCTGCCGGGAAAAGGCCCGAAAAAGAAATACACCAGGAAGTAAACCCTGTGTGACACAAAGTGTTGCCGCACGAAGGCGATTGGAAGAAGGCGCGCGACAGTCATGGCGGCGGGCGGCATCTCCTTCTTTTTCAAGCGCTGCCTTGCTCTGCGGTTTGCGGTAGAACCGGAGGGCTTCTATCGGGCCGCCGAAATCCCGGAGAGGATAGACGCCCCGCAGCCCGCCCCAACCGGGATCGCGAACGAGGTAATCGAATCCGCTCTTTCCGCAAACGACCATGAAATGGGTGATCCCGGACGGGTAGCGCAGCCGGATGATCACGGGGTTGCCGCGGAGAAGATTGGAATCCATGAGGAAATACGAGGGGACATCCTCGTAGTGGGGCAGGAGGACGAAACCCGGGGCGGATTCCGCGGCTTTTTCCCAATACAGCCAGCCCTGCGGCGTGTAGCCGCCCGGAAGAGACTGCAGGAATGCATTCAATTTTCCGGGATCGGTTTCCACTCCGTAGCCCGCGAGGACCATGGCCGCCGAGGAAACCGCGCAGCCGACGGATGCGAGCGAATCCTCCGTCGGCCCGAGCAAGTCCCCTCCCCACTTCGGATCGGCCTGCAGGAAATGCGGCCCGGGAATCAGGATCTCTCCGGGAATGAACAGCCCGCCCGAAGGCGGAAGCGGACGCTTTTCCATCCACCCCGCGAGCGAGCAGGCCAGCACGCCGCAGACGGCCAATGCGGCCGCGATAAAAAAAATGCGTCTTGCGGACATGGAGAAAACAGACGTTCTTTTGTGGATGGCGATGCGAATTTTGGCGTTGGTGCTGTCTGTCATGCTCGTCGCAGGGGCGGCGGATTTCAATGATGTTGTTTTGCGCCAGGTGGCATCCATGCCGGCGGGCGGAGGGTATGCCACCACGACCACGGCCCACCGGGCGCTCTCCTCCGCGGTCCCGTTCGATGACGCCGGGCTGCACATCCTTGCGGCGGCGGCCACGCCCAGCTACTGCTCGGGGGCGACGTATCTGGTCTTCCTCAAAACTTTGGGCGAGCTCCAGCGGCGCGGAGACATCCGCCTCGACCGCGCCACCTGGGCGGCGCTGCTCCCGGAGAATGTCGCGGACGGAGAAAAAGTCTGGGGACGGTGGAATGCCAACGGCCCCGGCACGCCGCGCCTGTTTTACGAACTCGGCCTCGGCAGGAATTTCGCGGCGTTCGGGGACGCGAAGCCCGGCGACTTTCTGAAAATTTTCTGGACCGGGGAGGTGGGGAAATACGAGCGCGGGCACTCGGTGATTTTTCTCGGGATGGAGGCCAAAGACGGGGTCGAGTGCGTGCGGTTCTGGTCGAGCAACAAGCCGGGCGGCTACGGCGAAAAATCCGTGCCGCGCCAAAAGATCGCCCGCGCGATCTTTTCCCGCATCGAGTCTCCGGAAGCGATCAGGCGGGTTGCCACGCTCCCCGGGCGCGACCCCTACCTCGCCGGCCTGCTCACGAAGAGGTCGGGTTTTGCGGAGGCGCAACGCATGTGCGGGATCCGCTAGAGCGGTTTAAACAATTCTATAGCCGCTGCTTTGCGGCGGCGAGAGCTGCAGGACTGTGTCAGCAGTTCGGGCAGTGTGTTTTCACACAGCCGCTTCACTGCCGCCGCACCCCTACAACCCTCGGCGCTCGCAAATCAGTGGCCACATTATTATTTAAACCGCTCTAGCCCCGCGACTCGCTCCGGTCGAAAAGCGGATACAGGGGGACGCTGGCGAAGAGGACGATCATCGCGTTGCGTGTGAGGGTGGCATCGGAGCCCGCGACCACCCACAGGCAATAGACGCTCACGACGGCCACGATCGAAACGACCAGGTAATGGTGCCAGCGGTTCGTTCCCGCCTGGTTTCCAATCCGGAGGAACGCGATCCCGGAATACATGTAGGGCAGGATCGTGAGGATGATGGCCATATCAATGATCTCGTTGAACTGGCCGCTGAGGGTGGGCGAGGCGGTCAGCACGACGATCAGCGACATCAGCACGCCCGAGACCAGGAAGTTGCCGACCGGGATTCCGCGGCTGTCGGTGCGCCCGAAGATTTTCGGGAACAGGCCGTCCTTCGCGGCGGCCATGGCGGACTGGCTGATCGTGAGCGTCCATCCGACGAGCGACGAGCCCGCTTTGAAAATCGCGCAGAGCGCGATGACGATGGCGCCGACGGGGCCGAGGACCTTGGCGGCGGCATCGGCGAACGGCGCGGAGGATTTTGCCAGCTCTTCGGCGGGCATGATCCCCATGAGGACCGTGCAGGTCGAGATGTAGAGCACGCCGGCGATCAGGAGCCCGATCATCGTGGCGAGCGGGACGTTGCGCTTCGGATTTTCAATGACGTCGGAGGCAACCGCCGCGCTCTCGACTCCCATGAATGCCCAGAGGGCGAACGCGGCGCTGGTTGAGACGGCGTTCCATTCCGAATCGTGGTGCGGGTTCCAGCTTCCGAAGAAGGTTTGCGGGTTGAACCAGATCCACCCGAAGACCGCGATGGCCAGGAGCGGGATCATCGCCAGGACCGTCCCCCAGCCGGTGAAAAATCCCACCCATCGCGGGCCGGCGAGGTTGATCGCGGTGGCGACCCAGATCACCGCAATGCTGAAGACGACCTCCCGGCCGGAACCTCCGAGCGCCGGGATCAGTTCGGTGAAGTATCCGGTCACCGTCGTGGCGACGGCGATGTTGCCGACGAGGTTCGCCGACCAGTAGATGTAATTCGTCTGAAATCCCAGATACGGGCCGAGCGCCTCACGGGCATAGGCATACGGCCCGCCGGCCTCGGGCTTGACGGCTCCGAGCATCGCGAACATCAGCCCGATCGCCGCCGCGCCGACTCCCGCCACCACCCAGCCGAGGATCGAAATGCTCCCGACCGAGGCCATGCTCACGGGCAGAAGAAAAATTCCGGTGCCGACCATGTTGACCAGCACGAGCACCGTGGCCATCGCAAGGCCCATCTTCTTTTTGGCAATCACCGCGACACTCTTTCACCGGCCGGCACAACTGGCACGCGAAAAAGTGCCGCGAAAAAACGCCGCAGCTTGGCGGGTCGGGAGGAGTTCCGGTCCATGGGCAGAGGGGTCAGTCCTTGCCTTTTGACATTTGCAATCTCTTGATGTGCGGTTTCACATCTGCGCGAGCCTCAGCCTGGCAGCAATACCTGCTCACCCGACTCGGTGCGCCCATGTTCAACTGCCGGGCAATCCACGCGTTTGTCATCACGGTTCGCTTTTTCACAATAAACGCGATGGCGATTTTCCTCGAATCCCCCTTCGACAAGGTCGCCAACTGTCGCCTGACCAGTTTCAACGCCTTCAATCCGCTTTCCATCAATCTCATAGCCTCCTTCTCATCATGTGCATGACGGATTTGCCCGCCGGAATGCTTTAGAGCTCCGCGAGCCGGCAATTCCAGAAGCCGTTTCCTGAACTCCTCCGACCCGAAACCCCAGCCTCTTCTCAACGCCTTCAACAACCCTTCCTCGATTGCTCCCCCCTTGTGTTCCTCAAGAGCCCGTTGTTCCAACGCCTCCCGATATCCCCGCCGTCCCGAGGAGGAGTCGGATTCTCCAAATCCTCCAAGCACCCATTCCCCGGACAGCCATGCCGGACGTTTGCGAGGTAAACCGACCAGTGCAGGAAAACTGCTCCATCGGTAGGTTTCCAGTTTGGCCCCTTCGGCAAGCAAGCCGGCACGCACGGGGTTCAGATGAATATAATCGCTCACCGTCCGGAAGTAGGGTTCCTGCCCTCCCTCTACGATGATCGCTTTGTAGCGACCCTGAAAAAGATGCCCCGCAACTTGTGCCGCGCATTGTGCCGGATCGTGTAGGTCCCCTGCATCCACTTCATGCCAGCGCACAGGTTCGGTTCCGGGGTCTCCAGCAGAAGGTGATAATGGTTTCCCATCAGCACATAGGAGTGAACCCGCCACTCTGTCCGCTCGCACGCCTGCCCCAGCGTGTGCAAAAACATCTCGCGGTCCCGGTCATCCTCATAGATCGCTTCCAACCGGTCCCCGCGGTCCATCACATGATAAACCCCGCCAGCATATTCCATTCGCTCCTTTCTCGGCATGGTGAATTCCCATCAGACCTTTATTGAAATGTCAAAGAGCAAGGACTCTATACCAACCGACCCCCGCACATGGAGGCATGGCGATGCAGAATAGCCGCAACCGAATCTGATGCCAGAATCTGCATTGACAAGTATTCCGCGCACACATATCCTGTGTATATGGCAAACATCACACTTTCCATAGACGAAGACCTTCTAAATCGGAGCCGTTCCTATGCCCGCTCGCGCGGGACAAGTCTTAATGCGCTGGTTCGCAGTTTGTTGAGCAATTTTACATCCACCCCGGACACCTCGGTCGATTTTCTGATTGAGCGGCTGAAGAAGAGTTCGGGCGACTCAAAGGGGGTCAAAATTTCCCGTGGAGAGCTTCACCGCTACTGAGTCATGGCCCGGCGAAGTTTTCTCGATACGAACATCCTGATCTACTCCGTGGACAGTGCCGATTCCGCCAAGCAAGGGGCCGCCCTTGGAGTTATCGAACGGCATGCAAGGGGGAAAACGGGGGTCATCTCGACGCAGGTGCTCCAGGAGTTCTACTCCGCTGCGACCCGAAAACTCGGAATTGAACCGCTCCAAGCCCGGAGGATCGTCCGGGATTTCCGGATCTTCGACATTGTTCAGGTCACACCTGAAATCATCGTTGAAGGCATCGACTGCTCGATCCTCAACACCATTTCATTCTGGGATGGGCTGATCATTGCCAGCGCCTCAACAGCCAGGTGCTCGGAAATCCTTTCGGAAGATCTCGCCGACGGGCAGACGATCGAGGAAGTCAGCGTCCGGAACCCGTTCCACTGATCGCCCGCAAGTTTTCAGAGTGTTCAGCAAATCAATCCTGTCCCGGCAAAATCTGCGCCCATGCTGTCCTGAACGCTGAATCACCGGACACTTGTTTCACACCCACCCCAGCCAGCCGATGAGACCGGCGGCGGCAACGATGAAAAGCGGGTTGATTTTTGTGGTCGAGAAGATGGCCGTGCAGACCGCCGTGAGGAGGTAGGCCCGCCAGTCGTGGTCGGCGGCTTTGCTCATGACCCAGCCGCTGGCGAGGATGAGGCCGACCGTGAGAGGCGCGAGGCCGCGTTCGATGGCTTTGCGGAGCGGCATGTCCTTGGCCCGCTCCCAGACCCGGCTGACGAGGTAAACCAGGACGGCCGCCGGCAGCATCATGGCGATGGTCGCGAGGAGGGCTCCCGGAATTCCCGCAGCCTTGTAGCCGATGATGGTGACGATGAGGATGCTCGGCCCGGGGGCGGCTTGGGAAATGGCGAAGACGTCGGCAAATTGCTTGTTCGTGAGCCAGCCGTAGCCGCTCACCGCCTTGCGATGCATCTCGGGCAGGACCGTGTTTCCGCCGCCGATCGAGAGGATCGAGAGCGAGCTGAAGAGCACCAGAATCTGCGTGAGTGTCCGGAGGTTCATGGCTTTTTTGCCCGCGGCCATGCCCAGGCGACGGCCAGCGGGGCGAGCAGGGACAGGCAGGCCAGCAGCGGCCAGCGGGCCAGCCCGTTCATCAGGAAGATCGCCACGAACAAAGCCACGGGCACAAAACTCACGAGACATTTGCGCCCGGTTTTGAAGACCATCGAGAGCGTCAGGGCAACCGCGGCCGCGGCGGCTCCCTTCAAAGTCCCCTGCACGGCGGGAAGGTGGTGAAATTGAAAATAGAAATACGCGAGCGTCAGGGCAATCACGACCGGAAGAAACGTGAGCCCGAAAACCGCGGACACGGCGCCGGGAATGCCGCGGAATTTGACGCCCACAAAGACCGCGAGGTTGACCTGGTTGGCTCCGGGAAGGATCCGGCACATCGTGACGGCGCTGAGAAATTCCTCGTCCTCCATCCAGCGCCTCTCGACGACGATCACCTCGCGCGACCAGGCCGATAGCCCGCCGCCGAATGAAGCGAGGGCGATGTGATTGAACGTCAGCGCCAGGTCCGACAGCGAGGGCCTGTCACTCATGCCTCAGCTCCGGATCGTGCGGAAAATCGTCCTCGTGGTGAAGCGACGGATCCATCGGGTCGGGCGCCTCGTAGCGGTGGGAGGATCCCCAATCGTTTTCAAAGACGGCGAGCAGCCGCGCAACCACTCCCGAGTCGCTGACCTGAGTGCCCAGCTCGCGCCGGAGGTCGAACGCCGAACGGTCGATGTTCATCGAGCCGACCAGCGCGTGCGCCTTGTCCGCCAGAAGCAGCTTCGCGTGGAGGCGGAGATTTTTCTGCTTGTGGACCCTGATCCCCGAGCGGTGCAGCATCCGGAGGGACGAGAATGTGTCGAGGACATCCCAGTCGCTGATCCCGTGCCGGCCGCCGCAGAGGACGCTCACCTCCACCCCGCGGTGGGCGGCATCGAGGAGCCGGTCGAGAATCGTGGCATCCACAAATTTCGGATGCTGGACAGCGAGCGAGTGGCGGGCGGAATCAATGAACCTCGACATCGCCTCGCGCGAGTTGTTGTTGCTCCACAGGAGCCCGGAGGCCGCCGATGGGCGCCAGTCCTTGCGCTCGTCCCAATCCGCCTGGAACCCCTCGGCGACCTGCGCGACTTTCGCCGGCTCCTGAATGATCACGCCGTAGTCGCGCGTCAGCGTGAAATACTTCTGACAGAGGTTGAACGTCGCGATGAGCGCCGCCTGGCCGTCCACCACAATCGACTTCTCATGGGTGACGTAGAACTCCGGGCTCGCCCACTTGATGTCCACGCCCGCGGCCTTGAAAAACTCGAACGTCTCGTCGTTGGCACGATCCCCGCCCGAGCGCTTGGGATTGAGCATCACCCGCACGGCGACGCCCGCATTTTTCCTCTCCACAACCGCCTCCATCAGCTCCGGCTGCGTGAAGGTGAATTGCTTGATCAGCAGGCTCGCGCGCGCCAGACGGATAAAATCCAAAACGGGAGCGACTCCGTCGTCGGGCTGGACAATCAAATGCGGGACGGGAAGAAACATGGGCGGAAATCTAGCATTCCAACCCGCCGCACGCAAGAAGCCAGCGGCCGGGACGGATCGCCGTCTGTCCTATCTGCCGCGGGCGAGCTCGGAGGTGCGTTCCGCGACGCGATGCTCCACCTCCTCATTCGTGCGGCGCAGCTCGCCCTGGGCCTGTTCCAAAGGGACCTTTTCGTGTTGGAGTTCCCGGTTGAGCGTCCGCAGTTGGGCGGGGCTGCGCGGCTTCGGCGGAACGAAGGCTTGGTCGGGAGCACCGCGCAGGCGCAGGCTGTTGATCACGACAAAGAGCGAGCTGAACGCCATCGCCCCGGCGGCGATCATCGGGCTCAGCAGGCCATAAGCGGCCAGCGGAATCAGGGCGACGTTGTAGAAGAAGGCCCAGACCAGATTCTGGATGATGGTTTCGAGGGTGGAGCGGGACAGGACAATGGCCCGGGCAACCCCGCGCAGGTCGCCGCCGATCAGCGTGATGCCGGCGGACGCCATCGCCACATCGGTGCCGGTGCCAATGGCCATGCCGACGTCGGCTCGCGCCAGCGCCGGGGCATCGTTGATGCCATCTCCCACCATGGCCACCACGGGCCGTTCCGTTCCGGCTGCGGAATGAGCCGACTGCAACTTGCGGATCATCGCCGCCTTTTCTCCGGGCAACACGCCCGCCAAGACCTGATCGATGCCGACTTGAGCGGCAATCGCCTGGGCGGTGTCCGGGTTGTCGCCGGTCAACATCACCACCTCCAGGCCAAGCCGGCGCAATTCAGCGATCGCATCCCGCGAAGCGGGCTTCACCGTGTCGGCGACCGCCACGGCTCCAATCGGGCAGATCGTCCGGGCTCCATCCGCCGCGCTTGCGGCAACAATCATGACGGTTTTGCCCTCCGACTGCAGGCGCTTGAGATCCGGCTGCATGGGTTCGATGTCCATGCCCTCCTGCTCCATCATGCGCGGATTGCCAATGAGGACGGTCCGGTTGCCAACGGTGGCGTGAATCCCCAAACCGCCGGCCGCACGGAACTGCCCGGGCTCGGCAAGGCTCAGGTCCCGCTCCTTCGCCGCGTTCACAAAAGCCGCTCCCAACGGATGTTCGGAGCCGCGTTCCGCGCTGGCAGCCAGGCGCAGCACTTCGTTCGCATCGTGCGGTGGCGCGGCAATGATGTCCGTCACCCCGGGCTGCCCGCGGGTAATGGTTCCGGTCTTGTCCAGCACCACCACGGTCACGCGGCCGGCCCGCTCCAAGGCCTCGCTGGTTTTGAAGAGAATCCCCTGCTCCGCGCCTTTGCTGGAACCCACCAGGATCGCCGTCGGCGTGGCCAGGCCGATGGCGCAGGGGCAGGCAATGACGAGCACCGCCACGGCGTTCATCAGCGCCTCGGCCCAGCCGATCCCGGCAACATGGATCCATCCGAAAAAAGTGACCGCCGCCAGCACGAGGATGAGCGGCACGAAATACCGGCCGATCTCGTCCGTCAGTTTTTGGATCGGTGCCTTGCTGGACTGGGCGTCCCGCACGAGGCGCACGATCTGCGCCAGGGCGGTGTTCCTGCCGACCTTGGTCGCCCGGAACTTGATCCGGCCCGTCTGGTTGAGGGTGGCTCCGATCACTTCATCGCCCGGGCTTTTGCCGACCGGCAGCGACTCGCCCGTGATCATGGATTCGTCCAGCACCGTTTGTCCGTCGCAGACGATGCCGTCAACCGGGATTTTTTCACCCGGCCGCACGACGACGGTGTCCCCGACCTCGACCCTTTCGACGTCGATGCGGACTTCCACGCCCTGGCGCACCACGGTGGCCGTTCGCGCCCGCAAACCCATGAGGGCCTTCAGCGCAACGGACGCCTTGCCCTTGGCCCGGGCCTCCAGAAATTTCCCCAGCAGCACGAGGGTGATGATCGCGGCACCGGTTTCGAAATAGACATGGGTCCCGGGGGCGAGGCCGAGAGTCACCGCGAGGCTGGAGAAATAGGCGGCCGAAGAACCCAGCGCGATCAGGACATCCATGTTGGTCCCGCCCGCGCGCAGGCTCCTGCAGGCACCGGTGTAGAACTGCCAGCCCACAAAAAATTGCACGATGGTCGCGGGCACGAGCATGGCGATCAGGTCATGCCGGAATCCGACCCACCCGAAGTCCCGCGCCATGCTGAAGGCAATCAGCGGCATCGTGAACAGCAGTCCGACGATCATCAGGCGTTTCTGTCGGCTGATTTCGGCGGCGCTCGCGTCCTCTTCCTCCTCCTCCGTCAAGCCGGCGAGGGCGCCGAAGCCCAGCTCCTGGACGCGGGCAATGATGCGGAGGGCGTCGATCCGGTCCGGGTCAAAGACCACGGCAAGCTTCTCGCCCATCAAATCCACCCGGGCAGAGGCCACGCCGGGAAGCTTGCGCACGTTCCGCTCGATGGTCTGCGCGCAATTGGTGCAGGACATGCCGGTCACATGAAAGGCTGTCTTCATGATCGGGATCCGCACATGGGGTTTATTCTCCGTCAAAAACAAGCTGGCCGACGCGGCGCCCCATGGAACAGGAGTAATTCAGGACCGTGTTCTTTTTTTGCGCCGGGATGTCAAGCCGGGTCTGCGCGGCGGACGGCAGGACGACCTGGTAGGACAATGCGGGAATGACCACGGACCGGGAGCAACAAGTGACCCCGTCGGTGATCCAGAGGAGCGTCACCGGCCGGCCGGCGGGGAGATGCAGCACGGCCGGGCTGTACCCATCCTCAGACACATGGACCGCATGGGCTTGGGCCGGAGCGATGGCGGCACTCCCGGGCCCCGCGATGAGATGACGGATCTGTCGGGGAAAAGCGATCGGAACCCCCGCCAAATTGAGCCCGAAGACACAGGAAACCGCGCCCAGAGCGATCAGGATCACGGCAACGATGCGGCAGAGATTTTTCTCCATGGTTGCGCCGAGACGGATCGCGGAATAAGCCACAAAGAAGAAGAGCGGGCAGGTTCCCAGAATGAACGCGAACATGAGGGCCGCCCCCTGGAGCGGATCCCCGGTCGCCAGGGCCGCCGCCATGATGGCCTGGGTGACCCCGCAGGGAAGCAACACGGTCAATCCCCCGAGAAAGAGCGGAGTGACCAGCAAGGTTCCCTTTTTCGAGGCGCGACGGATGAGGGCGGTGACTGCGGCGGGAGGCCCGATCACAAAGCGCCGGAAAACAGGATGCACCTGGAGCAGCCGCAGGCCGTTGCCCAGCATAAACACGCCGATGAGAATCATCAGCACAGCACGCGCCCCGGGAGTCATCTGAAAGAGCGAACCGCATGCGCCGAGCAGGAATCCCAGCGCGCTGTAGGCGATGAGCTTGGCCAGCAAAAACAGCAGAATAGGCCGGGCGAAGCGGGGCGCCATCAGGCTGCGTTCTTCCCGGCAACAGCTCCCGGGCTCAAAATCCACCTGGGAAGCCAGGGAGCTGGCCAACAGACCTCCCTGGACCGCCAGACAACCCAGACCGCCGGCCGTCAAGCCCGTCACGAAGGCGATCCCCGCGGTCATGCCTCCACCCTCAACGATTTTTGCCCGAAAGCCAGCAGATATCGCAGGGCGACCCGCGCGGCATGTTCAAACCACGCGGCCTTCGCCGATCTCGCCCAGAAGCCCGCGATACGCCTCCCTGTCTTTTGCGAGAACCATTTCCAGGAAACCGCGGATCTTTTCCGGCATGCGGTCACCGGAGGTGGGATTGAGCTTGATCGTCAGGTGGCGGTTGAAGAAGAGGGCTTTTGTGGTGACGCCGAGAAACCGCTCGACCTCCTCGAGGAAGGGTTTGGGATCGCCGGCGATCCGGTCGTAGCGGCCAAGGTAAAGGTTTCCGGGGGCAAGATGCCTTTTCCATGCCGCGATCATCGAGGGATAATCCGCCCGCTGGCGCTGGCCGGAACTCTCGAAATACTCGCAGAACTTCTCAAATCCCACCGCCTCGGATTTTCCTCTCACCAGGGTTTTCTTGGCATGCGACCAGGCCCGCTCGACCGGATCGCGAAGCATGATGATTCCCTTGATGTCCGGCTTGCAGGCGACAATGGCCGCGATGACCTCGTCGGGAAGAAGGGCATACGAGGCGGTGGCTTCCCCGATGACTTTCGGCCGGTAAAGCGAAAGCGACTTCCGCAGGCAGGTGTAATGTTTTTTCAGCCGCTCGCCGATGGGCTCGTCGAACGACGCCAGATAATCCTCGAGACACGGATAGCGAAAATGCGGGTGTCCGGGCCTTCCAAGTGTGCTGAAAAAATACGTTTCCTTCATCCGGTGGAGAAGAATCTCCGGATGGAGGTGCAGGTTGAAAAACAGCCACGTCGTCCCGGTCCTTTGCGGGCCGAGAATCAGGAAGTCCGGGAATTTCCGGAGGTCGGGCCGGTCGCTCCGCGTCGGGATCACAGGCATGGGATTCTTTTCCGGGAATCCCGCACGCTCAAAGCCGGGCTCACCCGGACCCCACGGGAGATCCTCCGGGACGGATCGCTCACAGGGTTTTGAGAATGGCTTCGATCTTTGTGAAATCCGGCAGGTCTTTCGGCGTCGGGGTCTGCTCGCTGTAAACGATCATGCCGGCGTCATCCACAACGAAGGCCGCACGGGCGGACGTGTCCCCGATCCCTGCCAGGTCCGGAAACAGAACATCGTAGGCATTGGTGACCGATTTGTTGAGATCGCTCAACAGCTTGATCGTGATCCCTTCCTTCTTTGCCCAGGCGCCCTGCGCAAACGGACTGTCCACGCTGATTCCCAGCACCTCGGCTTTGAGGTCGGAGTATTTCTGCAACCCGGACGTCACGTCGCACATCTCCTGCGTGCAGGTGCCGGTGAACGCGAGCGGGAAAAAAAGGATGACCGTCGCCCGCTTGCCGAAATTCGACGAGAGGGTCACGTCAACGGGTCCCTCGGCGGACAGGGATTTCAAAGTGAAGTCGGGAGCTTTGTTTCCAATTTCAAGTGCCATGATTTTTCAGGTTGAGAAGTTGAGCTTGGCGGGAAATTGCGAACTGTCAACTATTCGAGGTCGGCGGAAGTGACGCTCTGCTGCGGGCGGGAGGCCAGGGCCCGCGCCTGCACGGCGACCCGCTCCGGGGACTCGTCGAACCGGTATCCGTGGCAGTTCGGGCATGTCGCCACCCGCGCCGTCACAATGGACTCACACCCCTCGCAGACCTTGTAGTTCTCAGGAGCCCCGATGATTTTTTGCGCGCGGGCCGCGCGGTCTTCCAGATGGGGAGCGGGCTTCATATCATGGACGGTAGCACAATTTCCGGCCGGGAGCGACGGTCAATCCCATCCGGGCAGCGAGGTCACCCCATCGACCATCCGGCAGGAATGGACGGCAAAGCGGGCGGCGAACTCGGGATGGCTGCGGGGATAGGCGGTTGCGACGGCACGGCGGAGCGCATCCACGCTCTCACTGAGGACCAGTGCGCCGCTGGCTCCCTTGTCCCCGCCCCCGAGCATCCGCTCGCCCAGCACACCGGGAACGGTGCGGGCGGCGTCGCACATCGTTTCGAGCTCCTTGCCGGAGATGGCGTAATCGTCGCGCAGCGCGATGCCATCGGCGCGGAATACGCCGCCGACCGTCCCGATGTCCCCCGCCCTCCACGCGTCGAGCATCGTGGCGAACCTCTGCTGGGCCCGGTAAATATACGAGAGGCGCTTGCAAAGGTGCGGGTGGCTTCCGCCGAATCGCGCCTGAATGGAATCGTAAAGCTCCGGCGTCCGGACATCGCCCAGCGTTCGAATCCCGAATTCTTCCCGGCACAGTTCGGCCAGCTCGCGGCACTCGGTGTGGCGGATCTTATAAGTGGATTTTTCGAGTCCGGGGCGGACGGTCCCGGTGTCGAGGCTGATGATGCGGAAGTCCGCGGCGCCCGCACCGAGCGGCACATGGTGGATCGAACGGTCCGCGGGATTGTAATGCGTGCCCATGCCCTCGCGGGCGAAAAGGATCATGATCTGGTCCAGATTCCCACACGGCGAGCCGATGTAGTCATTTTCCACCGCCTGGGCCAGATCGACCACGCGCATGTCGGGCCCGAGTTCGAGCCGGTTGACCCCGGCCAGCGAGAGGAGGAGGTTGAGAGTCAGCGACGCCGAGCGGGACATTCCGCCGCCGGGGATGTTTCCGTAGAGGATCGCATCCATCCCCTGCCGGAGCTCGAATCCCTCCCGGTTCAGAATGTAGGCGACGCCGAGCGGGAATCTGGCCCAGGAATCCGCGACCTCCCCGGGGGCCGGAATGTTGTCGAGCGCGAAATCCACGATGCCATCGTCGCGGAAGTTCCCGCTGAAGAGCCGGACCCGGTTGGTTCCATTCGGACGGAATGCCATCCAAATAAAACGGTCGGTCCCCACCCCGAAGAGCTCGGTGCCATTGTAGTCCCCATGCTCGACTCCCAGGCAGAAGCGCGAGGAAGAGCGCCGCATGGTGCTGCCCGCAAGAGGCAGGCCGGATTCGACGGAAAGTTTCTCGAGGATGGAACGGGCTTCGGCATCGCCGAAATCGGAACAGGTCGGAGTTGTCATTTGTGTTCGCCCGGATGCCCGGGAGAGCTGGGGAGCTTACTTTAACGGAAGGATGTCCGGTCAAACCTTTTTGCATTTTAAACCGCCCGTTTGTTTGGAATTCTTCCCATTTCCGTGTCGCTTCCTGATCCATTCCTAGTATGCGTTTCCCTCATGCCGCAACCCACGGAAAGAAGCGCACGATGATGGACTCCCTCAGGCGGAAGTGGCTGGTGGCACTGGGAGGGTGCGGCGTTCTGGCGGTTATGGCGGCCGGGGTGATCTGGTTCCAGGGGAATGCCGCGCGGCGCCTCCCGCTGCCGCCGGGGGCATCGGAAGCCCTGCGCCAGGGATTCCGCAACAACCCCCTGCCTTCGGCATCATGCCGGAGCTGTCACGAAGAGGTTTTTGCCCTGTGGGCCTCCTCTCACCATGCAAAGGCCAACCGCCCCCTCTCCGCAAACCGGGACCGTCCCGCTTTTGTGCCCGGACACATTCTGACCTCCGGAGGCCTGGAGACACGGATGTTTTGGAAGACGGACCAAGCCTCCATCTCCGCTCCGCTGGCCGATGGCTCGGTCCAGACGTTCCACCCGGACATGGTTCTCGCTTACACCCCGCTCCAACAGTTTCTCATCCCCTTCGGTGGCGGACGCTGGCAGGTCACCGAGTGGGCCTGGGATCCCAAGCGGAAGGACTGGTTCAATGTTTACGGTTCCGAGGGACGGCATCCCCGGGAATGGGGATCGTGGGCGGGCCGGGGGATGAATTGGAACTCGAATTGCGCGGCCTGCCACATGACCGGGTTCACCAAAGGCTACGGGATTTCCACCGACTCCTACGCCTCGCGCTGGGATGAAATGGGCGTCGGCTGCCTCCAGTGTCACGAGGTCACAGAGGAGCATCTGCGGAAGCCCGAAGCTCCCCTCATCCGCCACAATTGGGCGACCCATCAGGAAAATTGCGCGTCCTGCCACAGCCGGCGCGAAGAAATTTTTCCGGGTTTCGGACCGGGGTCGCGCTTCGACGACCACTTCCGTATCGCGCTCCCGGTTTCCGAAGGCCTCTATTATCCGGACGGGCAGATCCGCGATGAGGATTTTGAATACGGCTCGTTTCTGATGAGCAAGATGGGGGGGCGATCAGGAATCACCTGCCTCGACTGCCACAACGCCCACTCCGGCGCCGTGAAGCTCCCGGCCGCCAACAATGTCCTCTGCCTTTCCTGCCATGCCGCGCCCGCACAGCGCGGAGCCCCGGCCATTGACCCGGTCGCACACAGTCACCACAAGGCGGACGGCACGGGGAACAGCTGCGTGGAGTGCCATATGGCATGGACGACCTACATGCAGCGCGACCCCCGCCGCGACCATGGATTTCTGATCCCAGATCCCCTCATGACGAAAGATCTCGGGATTCCCAACGCCTGCAACAAATGCCATGCCGACAAGCCGGTGGATTGGGCGATCGAATGGACCGACTGCTGGTATGGGGACAAGATGAAGCGTCCTGAGCGGGAGCGCACGCGCACGGTGGCCCGGGCCTATGCCGGGGAATCCGGAAAGGCGCTCGCGGGAGACCTGCTGCGTCTGGCGGAACAATCGGAGATTCCGATTTGGAAGGCCTCGCTGCTCTCCATGTCCTCACGCCGTGTGGACTTGCCCGCGATCCGGGACGGATTGGTCCGCGCACTCAAAGATCGCAGTCCTCTTGTCCGCGCCGCTTCTGTGGACGGCCTCTCCCCCCTCCCCGCGGCGGCACGCACGGAACTCGCCGCGATGCTGGACGATCCGGTCCGGCTTGTCCGCCTGCGCGCCGCATGGGCCCGGCGGGAGATTCTCCCAACCACGGGAACGGCCAAACGGGAGTTGTTGGAGAGCCTCGAGTTCAATGCCGATCAGCCCGCAGGTGCCGCATTGATGGGCCAGTGGTATCATGCCCAGGGGGATGTCAGGCAGGCCGAATCCTGGTATCGCAAGGCGATTTCGTGGGATCCCTTCAGCGTCCCGCTTTTTGCAGACCTCGCCTTGATGCAAAATGCCTCGCAGCAGCCCAAGCAGGCGTTGCAGACCCTTGAGGAAGGCCTTGCCTCTTCGCCTTCGAATGCCGAACTCCTCGGCATGAAGGCGCTTCTCCTGGCCGAGCAGGGGGACGACGGCGGCGCGGAAACCGCTTTCCGGAAGAGCCTGGCGGCCGAGCCAAACCAGCCGCGCACCTGGTACAATCTCGGCCTGCTCTGCGCGCAGCAGGAAAAACTCGGGGAAGCTGTCCGGGCGCTGCTCCGGGCCGAGGAATTCGACAAGGAATCGGCCGACTATCCCTATGCCCGAGCGACCATCCATCTGCGACAGAAAGACCGGGCGTCCGCACGCGAAGCCGCTCGCAAGGCCCTCGAAATCGACCGGGGGTTTCTGCCGGCCCGCAGGCTCATGGATAGTATTGACCAAGCGCCCTGAAACATCCGATGCTTTCCCGATGTTTACCGAAACCCTGATCACCCACCTGCAGCGCACGGGCGTTGTGGCCGTCCTCGTCATAGACAACCCCGAAGATGCCGTGCCGGCGGCGAAGGCCCTGCTGGCGGGCGGCGTGGAGTGCATGGAGCTGACACTGCGCACGCCGGCGGCGATGGAATCCCTGCGGCGCATCCGCGCGGAAGTGCCGGAGATGGTGGCCGGGGTGGGCACCATCCTGACCCTGCATCAGGTGAAGGAAGTGGCCGAGGCGGGAGCCGCCTTCGGGGTGGCCCCCGGCATGAATCCGCGCGTCGTGGAGGCCGCCAAGAGCGCGGGGCTGCCCTTCGCCCCGGGCATCTGCACGCCGAGCGACATCGAGCGGGCCTTGGAATGCGGCTGCCGGGTGCTGAAGTTTTTCCCCTCCGAGCCCCTGGGCGGAATGACCTACCTCAAGAGCATCGCCGCCCCGTATGCGCACCTCACCCTGCGCTTCATTCCGCTGGGCGGGGTGGATGCCGGCAACGCGGAGCGCTACCTCTCGGACCCGAGCATCCTGGCGCTCGGCGGATCCTGGATCGCGCTGCGCGACCTGATCCGCAAACAGGATTGGCAGGCCATCACGCAGCGGGCCCGCGAAGTCGCGGACATCGTCAAAAAAGTCCGGCCGGAAACCAAGTAGGGCTTCACGGCCCGGCTCCGCGACCCCACGCCGCGATTATTGGTATCCCGGCGCGCTTCCGGGGCACTCTTCGCGATCACGCTTTTTCTTGCGGAAACACCTGTGTCCGCAGATACCTTGGCGCATCGGAATTGCCCCGGCGGGCGGATTCATCTAGAAACAATTCATCATGAGCGGAACGGAAGTCATAATGGTCAACGTGCAGGTGGACGGCGAGTGGAAGCGGTTCCCCAAGGGGACCCGGCTGATCGAAGCGTGCCTGACGAGCGGGAAGTTCATTCCGCACTATTGCTACCATCCGAAGCTGAGCTCGCCGGGGAACTGCCGGATGTGTCTGGTCGAGATCGGCATGCCGAGGATGACGCCCGACCGGACGCCGATGCTCGGGGCCGACGGCATGCCGGAGATCGCATGGGGACCGAGGCCGGCGATCTCGTGTGCGACGGAAGTCTCCGAGGGCATGGGGGTGAAGACGACATCGCCGATGGTTGAAGAGTGCCGGAACGGAGTGATGGAGTTCCTGCTGATCAACCACCCGCTCGACTGTCCGATTTGTGACCAGGCCGGCGAGTGCCGGCTCCAGGAATTCTCGGTCGAGTTTGGCAAGGGCGAGTCGCGGTTTGTCGAGGAGAAGGTGAAAAAGCCGAAACGGGTGGACATCGGCGAGCGGATCGTGCTCGACGACGAGCGCTGCATCATGTGTTCGCGGTGCATCCGGTTCATGCAGGAAATCGCGCACGACGACGTGCTCGGGTTCCTGAACCGGGGCAGCGACACCACGCTCGCGGTCTATCCCGGCCGGCGGCTCGACAGCAATTACTCGCTCAACACGGTGGACATCTGCCCGGTCGGCGCGCTCACCAGCAAGGACTTCCGATTCAAAATGCGCGTCTGGTTCCTGAAGGAGACCCCGAGCATCGACGTGACCTGCGGGACGGGATCGAACATCCTGATCTCGAGCCGCGAGAACATCGTCCACCGGATCACCCCGCGCGAAAACGATTCTGTGAATTCGTGCTGGATGCCCGACAGCCACCGCCTGAATTTCCACTACCTCCACAGCGACGACCGGCTCCGGGAACCGCTCGTGCGTGGCGAGGCGGAGCCTGCGAATTGGCCGCGCGCGCTCGCGGTGGCCGCTGAGAAGCTCAAGAGCCGGCCCGCGGAGGAAACCGCGATCATCGCGTCGGCCCGCATGACAAACGAGGAGTTGTTCCTTGTCCGACACCTCGCGGAGACGCTCGGCATCGCGAATGTGGACGTTCTTCCCCGCCCGCAGAAAGGCGACGGGTTCCTGGTTTCCGACGACGGCAATCCGAATACCTCGGGTGCCAAATTGTTCGGGCTTGCGACCGGCAGGCTGCCCGCGATCGCAAAGGGAGTCGGGGAAGGCACGATCACCGGGCTCGTCGTCCTCGGCGAGGATGCCGTGGATTGCGGGATCTCCGGGGATGCGCTCAGGCGGCTCGATCTCCTCATCGCGATGGGGATCCTCGCCAACAAAACCACAGCCCTCGCCACCGTCGTCCTGCCCTCAAGCGCCTGGGCGGAAAAGCGCGGCTCGATGATCAACATCAAAGGCCGACTGCAGCGGCTCAACCAAGCGATCCAGCCGCCCGGCAACGCCCGCGATGATTGGGAAATCCTCCGGGATCTCATCCAGAGGCTCTCCGGAGAAAACGGCTTCACCGCGATCGAGGACGTCTTCCGCCAGATGGTGGCCGGGACACCTTCCCTGAGCGGTTTGTCTCTGAGCCGGATCGGCGACCTCGGAGTTCAGCTCTAATCCCATGGACGTCCTCATCATCGGCTCCGGCGGACGTGAGCACGCGCTCGCGTGGAAGATCGCCCGCTCGCCACGGGCAGGGAAAATTTTCTGCGCGCCCGGGAATGCGGGGACGGCGGCGCTCGGGGAGAATGTTGCGGTCCCGGCGGATGACATTCCCGCGCTGGTGGCCTTCGCCAAATCCCACGGTGTCGGGCTCACGGTCGTCGGGCCGGATGACTCGCTCGCCGCCGGAATCGCGGATGCCTTCGAGGCGGCCGGGCTGAAAATTTTCGGGCCGACCGCGTCGGCTGCACGGCTGGAATCCTCGAAGGCGTTCGCAAAGGACTTCATGAAGCGCCATGGGATTCCGACGGCGGACCACCGGGAATTCACCGACAGCATGGAGGCGCACGAGTGGTGCCGCGCCGCGAAGTATCCGCTTGTCATCAAGGCCGACGGCCTCGCCCTCGGCAAGGGGGTCCTCATCGCGGAAAACCCTTCCGAGGCCGCGCAGGCGATCTACCGTTGCATGGATGCCGCCGTTTTCGGGGACGCCGGAAAGAAGATCGTCATCGAGGAATTTTTGACCGGTGTGGAATGTTCGATCCACGCGCTGGTGGACGGGACCTCGTATCTGCTCCTGCCCGACTGCCGCGACCACAAGCGGGCGCTCGACGGCGACCAGGGGCCGAATACCGGCGGGATGGGCACGATCTGCCCGTCCGGCTCGCTGGATGAGGCGCTGCTCTCCCGCATCAAGTCGGAGGTTCTCGACCTCTTCCTGGCAGGCATCCAGGCGGATGGGATCCCGTTCCGGGGAATGTTGTTTCCCGGGCTCATGCTGACGTCCGACGGGCCGAAAGTCCTTGAGTTCAACTGCCGCTGGGGCGATCCCGAGACGCAGGTTCTCGTGCGCCGGCTCGACTCCGATCTCCTCGATTTGCTCGAGGCCTGCGCCGACGGGCGGCTCGCTTCGCAGGGCCCGCAGTGGGCCGACGGCGCGGCAGCGTGCGTGATCCTCGCTTCCGGCGGCTATCCCGGCACTTACGAAAAAGGCAAGCCGATCACGGGCCTCAATGAGGCCGCCCCGGACGTCGTGGTCTTCCACGCGGGAACGAAAGCTTCCGCAAACGGGGACATCCTGACCAACGGCGGACGCGTCCTCGGGGTCACCGCAACCGGCAGGGATCTTGAAGAAGCCCGCTCACGCGCCTATCAGGCCGCGGACAACATTTCCTTTGAAGGACTGCAGCGGCGGAACGATATCGGAGGCACAAGGAAATGAGGAAGCGCATCAGCCCGGCAGAATCCATCGACCCGAAGGCTTCTCCTGTTGTGGCCGTGCCACGGATGGCTTTCTCCGGAGCGACGCGTCTCCTGTTTCCCCTTCTCGCGATCCCCCTCCTCCTTGCGGCGAACGAACCGCCTGCCAGCTTGCGCGAGGCCGTCAACCGGCTCGATCCCGCCCAAATGGACAAGGCGATCGAGGCCATCCAAACGAATTTCCTTTCGCAACAGGCCCTCGACGATCCTTCCAAGCAAAAGGCTCTTCTCGAAGGCCTCATCCGGCGGCTGTCGCCCGGAGTCGAAATCATCGCCTCCGAGAAGGCCGCCACCGTGCCGGAACCGGTTCCCTTCCTTGCCGAAATTCTCGACGGCCGCGCCGGGTACCTCCGGCCCGGAACCCTCGACACCGCCACGCTCGCCCAGTTCGATTCCTCCCTCGCCAGCTTCGCCCAAAAAAAGCTGCCGGCCGTCATCCTCGACCTGCGCGCCGTGCCGGGCGGGATCGGATTCGAGGCCGCCGCCGATTTTGCCCGCCGGTTCTGCCCGGACGGGAAAATGCTTTTTACGATCCAGAAGCCGAGCGCCAAGCAGGAACGCATCTTCACCTCGAACCAGACTCCCGCCTACGCGGGCATCTTGGTCGTCCTCACGGACGCCAACACCTCGGGAGCGGCGGAAGCGCTCGCAGCCACACTGCGCTTCAACGCCCGCGCCATGATTGTCGGAAGCGACACCGCGGGCGAGGCGGTGGAATTCTCCGAAATCCCGCTCGGCGGTGGGAAAGCCCTCCGGGTCGCCGTCTCCCAGGTGGTGCTCCCGGATAACTCCCCGATCTTCCCACTCGGCGTCAAACCCGACGTCGCCATCTCGCTCCCCCCGGGCGATCTGGAGGAAATTTTTGCGGCCAGCCGCAAGGAGGGGATCAGTCAATTTGTTTTCGACTCCGACCGTCCGCGCATGAGCGAGGCCGCCCTCGTCGCCAACACCAATCCCGAAATCGAAAGCACAAAGGACCACGAAGCCCGCCCGCTGCAGGACACCGTCCTCCAGCGGGCCATGGACCTCGTGACCGCGATCAGCTTCTACAACAAGCACAACTGATCCGCTCCGCACAAAAGAAAGGTTACCATGGAAAAGAAAACAGAACAACCGGGCAACTTGATCGCCGAAGGCAAAACCAAAATCATCCGCGCGACAAAGCAGGACCCGGAGAAGGTGCTGATCCTCTCGAAGGACGACATCACGGCCGGCGACGGAGCAAAGCATGACCTCATCGAAGGAAAAGCCACGCTCGCGACCCGGACGACATGCAATGTGTTCCGCCTCCTCAAAGCCTGCGGGATTCCCGTGGCCTTCGAGGAGCAGATTGATGAAAAATCGTTTCTGGCCCCGCTCTGTCAAATGCTCCCGTATGAGGTGGTGATCCGCCGCGAAGCCCATGGTTCCTATCTCAAGCGGATGCCGGGGCTCGCCAAAGGCCACCTCTTCCCCAGGCTTCTCGTGGAGTTTTTCCTGAAGACGAGCGGAAAAAAGTGGAAGGCACATGAGCTTCTCTGCGACGACCCGCTCATGGAATGCCCGGAAGGAACCATCGCGCTTTACGAGCCGTCGAAACCGATTTCCGCGCAGAAGCCCTTCCTGATCCTTCAGAAAAATGAAGTCTTCGCCCATGCCGGGGAAGAGATCATTCTCCCGGAAATTGCGAAGCTCGCCCGGCGGGCCTTCCTCATCCTCGAAAAGGCATGGCAGCTCGAAGGACGGACGCTGGTCGACTTCAAAGTCGAGTTTGGTCTGGCAAACGACGGCTCCCTGCTTCTTGCCGACGTGATCGACAACGACTCGTGGCGGGTGCTCGAGAACGGAGCCTACATCGACAAGCAGGCGTATCGTGACGGCGGCAATCTCGATGACGTGGCGGAGAAATACCGCCGCGTCGCAGGGATCACCGACCACTTCCGGTTGCCGGTTCAGCAGGTCATCATCTGGCGCGGGTCCGACAAGGATGATGTTGCGCCGGTGGTCAAAGCGCTCCATCAGTTATGCGGAGGTTCCCCGGACAGCCAGGGCCTGAAGATCACGACGGCGACTTGCTCCATTCACAAGGAGCCGGTTCGCGGACTGGACGAACTTCACCGGCTTGTGCAGCAGGTGCCCGACACCGTGGTGATTGCCTTGATCGGACGCTCGAACGGCGCCGGCCCGACCCTGTCGGCCGCAACCACCGTTCCAGTGGTGACCGTCCCGGCCAGTTTCAAGGATTTTCCGGAAGATGTGTGGTCGTCGCTGCGGACACCGTCGAACGTGCCGGTTACCACCGTGCTGGAACCCTCGAATGCGGCCATGGCGGCCATAGAGATCCTGGCGCTGCGCAATCCGCAACTCTACATGTTTCTCCGGGAGCAGGTCGAGGAGCGCCTGGTTAACACGATCCGGATTTAGCTAATACTTCGCCATCGAAGGATCCACTTTTTCCGCCCATTCGCGGATTCCGCCGGCCAGGTTGAAGGTTTTGGAGAACCCGGCCTTCTGGAGCTCGCGCACGGTCGTTTCGCTGCGGGGGCCGAGCTTGCAGATGAAGACCATTTCATCGGTGGAATCGAGCTCGCTCATCCGGGAGGCCATCTCGCCGATCGGGATCAGCCGGGATCCCGGGATCCGGGCGATGTCCCACTCGAACCGCTCGCGCACGTCCACCAGGACGAGCTTGTCCCCGCGGTCGAGGCGCGCCTTGAGTTCCGCGGCGGAGATTTGCGGCACCGGCGGTTCGGCGTCCTCCGCCTCCTTCGCCTGCGGGATCCCGCAGAACTGCTCGTAGTCGATGAGCCCGGTGATCGTCGGGTTCTCCGAGCAGACCGGGCATTTCGGATCCTTCCGGATCTTGAACTCGCGGAATTTCATCTTGAGCGCATCGAAATGGACGAGGCGTCCGACGAGCGGCTCGCCGATCCCGACGATCAGCTTGATCGCCTCGATCGCCTGCATCACGCCGATCACACCGGGCAGCACGCCCAGCACTCCGCCCTCCGCGCAGCTGGGAACCATCCCGGGCGGCGGGGGCTCGGGGTAGAGGCAGCGGTAGCACGGGCCGCCGAGGTGCGGGGCAAAGACCGTGCACTGGCCGTCGAACCGGAAGATCGAGCCGTAGATGTTCGGCTTTTTCAGAAAGACGCAGATGTCGTTCGAAAGGTAGCGGGTCGGAAAGTTGTCCGTCCCGTCAATGACGATGTCGTAGCCCCCGACGATCTCCCGCGCATTTTCCGAAGTGAAAAACGCATCGTGCAATTCCACCTGGACGTTCGGATTCACCTCCTTGATCCGGTCGCGCGCGCTGTTGATTTTCTTGCGTCCGACATCCTTCGTTCCGTGCAGGATCTGGCGCTGGAGGTTCGAGTAATCCACCACGTCGAAGTCCACGAGCCCGAGCGCGCCGACCCCGGCGGCCGCGAGGTAAAGACCGATCGGCGACCCCAGCCCGCCGGCCCCGATGCAAAGGACCTTGGCCGCCTTGATCCGCCGCTGGCCCTCCATCGTGACCTCGGGCATGATCAGATGCCGGGAATAGCGCGCGATCTCGTCGTTGCTCAGCTCCACATAGTCCAGCCGGGATGGGTCCAAAATGCTTTTGCTCATATCTGCGACTAGAAAAAATTCGCAACAGTTGACATCTTTGGCCATTTTCTCCAAATCCCTACGATCTCAATTCGGCAACTTCTTCGACCAGACAAAAGTTCGCAACACATATGAAAGAACTGCCCCTTTCCAATGCAAGAGTTCAATCGGCGTTTCCTGACTTTATTGATCGCAAATTCTCAACGGTAACAAGGAGTGTTACTAAATCAGAAAGCGACGCTCTATTTTGAAGGCAAGTCGTGGCAGGAGAGTTTTTTTCAAAATAAGCTGAAATTTTTTCACCTCCTTGTCCTAACCTCCAAGAATCAATCGTTGAGATTGGTCCATCTAATAAATCTTCTGGACGCAACTTGCCCACAGGAATTCTGTACGCCTCGGAAATCAAAAATAGCGCATTTTGTATAATCTCCTTTCTGCCTTCTCCTGCATTATCAAAAATCGCCAGTAATTCTTCAATTTTGAGATTTTTTCTTTTCCCAAAATATATTGAAATAAGAATTGGATGGGCGAAAAAGGCTAAAAGAATTCCAACAAGAGCAAAGGCAGTAAATATTTTCATAAGCCATTTGACCCTGGAAATGCAGCGTAAACAAAACCCGAGACCATCACCCCAGCATTATACATGCCAACTGCCACAGTAGATATACCTATTCCTGCGGCCCCTGTTCTCATCAATGAAGAGCCAGCACCAGGCAATCCAAGTGCTCTTGGAACACTAGTCAAAGGGTTTTTTGAACCAAGTGCTGGGGGACGTCCACTCGTAGCTGGAGATAGAGATTTGGGAAGTAACCCACCTGCAAGAGCAGTTGCAGCTGCGCCTACATTAATATTATAAGTTTCAATATGCTGCAGATACCTATCTGTATAGCCGCCAGAGCCAAAGCCTATTGCATCACCTATTGCAAGGAGAATTCCCCCGCCTCCGTCGTCTCCACCACCGCCGCCGCCACCTCCTGGGCTGCGAGGGTTATGGCGAAAAATTGAGGTCTTGTTTCCCGGCTGGGGGGCTTTGCCAGGTGATTTGTCGCCTGGATTTTTAGGATTGGGAGGCGCGGGCGTGAATTTAAAATCGCTGGTAAGGTCGGAGAATTCTCCCCCGTCGTCACAAAGACTCCACAATCCAAATGGATCAATCCGGTTGGTCGCCGAGTTCTCGCAATACCTGTAAATATTCCCATCCCCCGCTCCAAACCGGATCGGGTCGGTTTGCAGGAACCGGCCGAGTGCTGGCGAGTAAACCCGGTTCCGGTAATCGTAGATTGCGGCATCTTTGAGCCATTCGCGTCCGGTGAACAGGAACCTGTTTGCCACGGAGGACACGGAGATCACGGAGCCTGCGGCATTCCGGATCGTGGCGGCTCCGAAGGTGTCGTAGGTGGCGCTTTCCACAAGGTTTCCCGTTTCATTGGTGAGCGCCACCGTGCTGCCAAGGGCGTCGGCGTGGTAGTAAACGACCCCTGTGGTGGTGATCTTTGCAAGGAGTTCATCAACTCCGGCTCCGTGGACATAGACTTGTTGCAATGCGCCTGCGGCATCGCGTTCCTCGATGAGGTTCCACCCGTCGTAGGCGTAGGTGAGCGTGCGGGCGGTTTGTCCGGTGACGGCGGTGGTTTCGCCCGTGATCTGGTTGGCCGCGTCGTAAGCGGTGGTGATCCGGCTAATGCCGTTGTCCTCCGAGGTCATGCGTCCCAAGGCATCGAATGTGCGGGTGATGCTTGGCGTGGTGTCGCTCCAGTTTGTCTGGATCTCGCGGTTGCGACTGTCAAAGCCAGACGTGCGCACCTGACCCGCGCGAGTCGTGTAGGAAGCCGGATTGCCCGCAGCGTCGTAGCCGTATTGCTCGCGCGAGCCACTCCCGGGGTAAATCATGGCCGTCGGACGGTCAAGGAAGTCGTAGGTCCACGAATACACGTTGCTGCGGGGATCGGTCATGCTGGCCGGGTTGCCTGCTTTGGCAAATGTAAATTTGAGCCCTGTTCCAGAAAATCCGGCGGCTGTCCCTCGTGAAACTATGTTATTCATAAACGTTAATCCGTTGGGCGGGCTACACTAGAAAAAAGCTCGCACCATTTCAAATCATGTCCGGCGAAACCACCTAATCAAGCAAACAATAATGCCTATTGTCCCTGCAATGAAGCCAATTACTAAATACCCAATGCCCGGCACGTCATTACCAAGGTATCCATCAGCAAACATGGCTAAAATAGTATAGAAAACCCATCCAATAAAGGAAAAGAAAATGAATGTGATTACCCCTCCTTTGCCAGGCTTTATCCGCATAGGCAAAACCCAGGCGGTTAACACAACCAAAGCTATCTGCAAAAACAACAACCCGATACTAATCGCCAATTTGAAGAAGGATAAATCATTCATGGTGTTGAATAACTTCCAGATATTGGGTAGAGCGTTCCTGGAATTGGAGAAAGCAGGAGATTGTGGTAAGATGTCCCTCCCTGGTGATCCGATTGAGAAGAAGGGAAATTGTAGATGTCAGAAATCGATGTGTTTGTCCCACTGTTTGTATATCGAAATTGGCCGAGACTGAGCGCGACATTTAGCGAATCAATCGGATGTTTAAAAGATCCATAGTCACCTATGGATTGGTTTTCCGGGTCGGGTCCTGTTTGTCCCAACTTGCCAGAAGTTTGTAGGTTTTTTAACGCTGCCGTAAGATTGGGACCTAGCGTTGCAGTCTCACCTTTTCCAAAAAGATAATGCCCCAACGCCGAAAAGGGTCCATCGATAACAGTTCCACCGCCGCCACCACCTCCTGGGCTGCGAGGGTTATGGCGAAAAATTGAGGTCTTGTTTCCCGGCTGGGGGGCTTTGCCAGGTGATTTGTCGCCTGGATTTTTAGGATTGGGAGGCGCGGGCGTGAATTTAAAATCGC
>Ga0247841_10001312_pt1 | contig 57270 bp, 57 predicted proteins | sample LaCruzMarch2015__2_FD_192410 | JGI IMG/M metagenome (GOLD analysis project Ga0247841, IMG submission 192410) | Freshwater microbial communities from meromictic Lake La Cruz, Castile-La Mancha, Spain - LaCruzMarch2015_18m | ecosystem: Environmental > Aquatic > Freshwater > Lake | place: Spain... | reverse complement strand
TGTAATCACAAGCGAGCCAGAGTCTTGATAAATTTAGAGCTAGCCAAAAAGCCGATCGCCTGCGTGGAGTATGTCGTAGTCCACGAGCTTTTGCATTTGATTGAGAAAAAACACAGCGACAAATTTGTCGCCCTAATGGCAAAATATATCCCGAAATGGAAAGGCATAAAAGAAGAACTGAACAGTTTCATTTTGTCGTACGAGGAGTGGAAGTATTAGTGGACAACATTTATGATACAGGAAATTAATTGGGACAATTTTGGTGCAAAGTTTAGCAGTAATAAACAATCGGCTTTTGAACGACTTTGTTATCTTTTGTTTTGCAAAGAGTTTAATAAAAATATCGGTATCTTCCGATTTCAAAACCACGCAGGCATAGAAACAAATCCTATTGAAAAAGATGAACAGGTTATTGGTTGGCAAGCTAAATTTTATACTACGGCGTTATCAGGACACAAAGATGATTTTATATCTTCGATAGATACTACAAAAACGAGACATCCAAATGTTAATAAGATAATTTTTTATATAAACAAGGACTTCGGGCAAGACTCCAAGAAGACAGACCCTCAATATAAAGTTGAAATTGAAAATCACGCAAAAACAAAAGGGGTTAATGTCGAGTGGAGGACTATGAGTTATTTTGAATCCCCATTTGTTTGTGAGCAGAACTTCAGCATAGCTCAACACTTCTTTGATCTCAAAAAAGGCATACTCGATTCCATTCAAGTTTTGATTACGTACGCTGATTCCTTGTTGAAACCGATACATTCAGAAATTACATTTGGGGATAAGAGGATAAAATTAGACCGATTGACTGTTGTTACAGAACTTCAACAGGCACTGAATATTTCTCCTATAGTCATACTAAGTGGTGGTGCTGGGGTTGGTAAAACGGCGGTAATAAAAGACTTTTTTCTAACGGTCAAAGATAAAACACCATTTTATATTTTCAAAGCAACGCAATTCAATAATCTTCTTAACATCGATGTACTGTTCAAAAGCTTCGGTGAGTTGGCGTTTTCAGATTTTGTAGATGAACACAAGGATATAGACAAAAAATATGTCGTTGTAGATTCTGCTGAAAAATTATCAGATATTGAAAATCAAGAAGTATTTCAGGCTTTTCTTAACACACTGATTGATAACGGGTGGAATATAATATTTACCGTCAGGCATAGTTATTTAGATGATCTTAGATTCCAGTTTAAGGAAATTTATAATGTTAACTTTCGATCTCTGAATATTCCCGATCTTTCGGCTAAGGAATTGGAAAAAATTTCTACCGACCACAGCTTTAAGTTGCCTCAAAACGAGAGGTTTTGCGGTCTTTTGCAGGTTCCACTTTATCTTAATGTATATTTGCAAAGTTATGCAGACATCAAAGATAGTACAAACTACACTGACTTTCGGAATATTATTTGGAAAAAACAGATTCAATGTTCTACTTATCAAAAGAGTAATCTTCACATAAGACGAGAAGAGTGTTTCTTGAAAATTGCTCAAGAAAGAGCCGATAGTGGTAACTTTTTTGCAAAAGCAAATGGTTGTGACCAAGAGGCTCTACAAAAATTGGGATCGGATGAAGTTATTAAATTTGACTCAAGTGCCGGAGGGTATTTTATCGTTCATGATGTCTATGAAGAGTGGGCTTTCGATAAGATTATCGAAAGATCCTTTATTGGGTCACAGGATTACGGTAAATTTTATCAAAATATAGGTAGTTCACTTCCTGTTCGCAGAGCTTTTAGAAGTTGGCTTTCGGATAAGCTTTTTATAAATGACGAAGATGCAAAAAAGTTGATAGGATTTACAATTGGTGACGATCAGGTAGAAAGTCATTGGAAAGACGAGGTTTTGGTGTCCGTCTTGCTTTCCGATTACTCTGACGTTTTCTTTACCAATTTTGAGAAAGAATTACTTAAGAAACCCGAAAGAGTTGTTTCTTCTGATCTCTCATCCAAAGTCGTTAGGAGTATAAGCATTACCTATAAATACGAAAATACTTTACTGCATAAAATTCTTTTCTTATTGAGAATTGCTTGTAAGACAATAGATGAAAACTTTCTACATTTGTTAGGCCTTACAAGAGCGGATGGAATTGCATTAAAGACTGTCTTCACAACACCGAAAGGAAAGGGATGGGACTGCACCATAGCTTTTTTGAACAAGCACAAAGAGGAATTGCGATTCAGTCATATGAGTGCGATTCTTCCGGTACTGTACGATTGGAATAATAAAAATAAGGAAGGAGAAACCACAAAGAACGCCAGCCAAATAGCACTGTTTTATTACGAAGAACTTACTAAGCAAAAGGGCTTCTACTTCAGTGATCGTGATGACACAAAAGATAAATTGATTAGCACAATACTTAACGGGTCTAGTGAGATAAAATCAGGGTTGATAAAAATAGTCACTGAAGTAACAACAGAAAAAGATACCAGCCACAGGGGTAGGTATTACGAATTGGTGCAGGCAATTTTATCTTCATTGCCAGATAGTTATGAGGTGGCAAAAAATCTTCCGAAAGAAGTTATAGATTTAGCCAATCTTTTTTGGTTTTATACTCCGCCTCAAGGAACGGGTTGGCATTCAGATTACCGGAATGACATTGAACAATATTTTAATCTCTCTGAACATCACTTTGACTACTATCCTGCAAGTGCTTTTCAAACTCCAATCTTCGCCTTGTTGCAGACAGTTCCTCAAGATGCAGTAAATTTTATTTTGTCATTCACAAACAAATCAGTCGAGTATTTTGCGAAGTCTGAATTCGCACAATACGAAGCCGAGGAGATAGAAGTATTTTCTGACGTCTCTGGGAAAACTATTAAGCAGTACATTTGTCATAGAATTTGGAACATATATCGCGGAACACAGGTTGCCCCGGCCATCTTAGAATCTATCCACATGGCTCTGGAAAGATGGTTACTCATGATGGCAAAAAGTGCCTCACCAGAAGTACTTGAAAGCTGGTGTTTATATCTCATCAAAAATTCTCGTTCCGCTTCAATTACGGCGGTAGTCGCAAGCGTCGTTCTTGCCGAACCATCCAAATTATTTAATGTGGCTCAAATCTTGTTTAGAACAAAAGACTTTTTCTTTTTCGATACAGCCAGAATGCAACTCGATATGACGGCAAAGAGCACCTATTCAATCAGTCATGACCCAGGTGGCTTATTTAAGAATGAACGCATAAAAACCTGTGAAGATAAGCATCGAAGTTCTTCCCTTGAATATTTGGCTCTCAATTACCAGCTTTTTAGAAGTGAGACGGAGAGCGAAGAAGAAGCTACAAAGCGACAAGAGGTTTTGTGGAAGATATTTGATGATTATTATGCAAGACTACCCGAAAAATCTAAAGAGACAGAAAACGATAAAACTTGGAGATTGTATTTGGCCAGAATGGACCGAAGAAAGATGAGGCCAACTACAGAAAAACAGGGTGATAAAATTTTAATACAATTTAATCCTGAGATTGATCCTGAATTAAAAAAATATAGTGAAGATTCTTTAAAGAAAAATGAAGAGTCAGCTAAATACATTCAGTTACAGTTGTGGTCAAGCCAAAAATTTGAGAAAAATAAAGAAGAATATGAAAAATATCAAAAATACGAAGGCGACGTGTCTCTTGTTATAAAAGAGACCAAGGAAATTATTCATGGTCTGAGACAGAAGGATGTTAGCGACAATTTTAAATTATTTAATGGTTCAATACCAGCTTATGTATGTGCCATATTGATGCGTGATTATTTTGAAAAGCTAAACATTTCCGATAAAGAATTATGCAAGAAGGTATTGATGGGATACATAACAGAATCTGCCAAATTGGGACCGTTTTCGAATAGTTCGTTCAATGGTACTCAGCCGGCGATCCTCTCTTTACCTATCTTATTACAGCACTTTCCTAATGATGTGAAAAAAATAAAAAGGACATTTTTTCTTTTACTCGTTACATCATACGGGGATATAGCATCTCTTGTAATAAGGGCTGTCTTGCAAGATTTGTGGAAAATAAGTTTTGATGATGCACATTCAATTTTTCTTGGATACCTTTTGTTAAAACCGAAATATGAAAAAATAGAAGAACGTCTACGAGAGCAAAGACGGAAGAATCACACTTATAATTTTTCAGCGTCTGAGGTACTAAATCTTTTTGAAAAAGAGCACAAAAATGATATCGAGAGAGTTGTATCAAATAAAGTTGTTTATTCAGAACTATCTAATTTTAATGATACCAACCTCGATGTTTTGAAAACGGCATTTGAACTACTTCCATTAAAAACACAGCATAAGGATCACAAAAATTTTCTTAGTATTATCTTTCCCATTTTTTCGAAGAAATTATTTCCAAAAATCCAAGATCGTGATGATAGAATTGATCCCTCTCTCAAACAAAGATTTTTAAATAAACTGGCGTATTTTGTCCTTATGTCTGATCGGAACGATATTCAGACCTATATCAAACCATTTATCGACAACTTCGAAGATTCGAGAGACGTCGCAGATTTGTTTAGCGAGTTTGTAAGCGTCGAGGATAGACTTGGTCAATACGAGGAGTTTTGGGTAGTATGGGAATTATTTTATCCTAAGATCGTTGAAGTTTGTTGTAATCTTACGCACCGCCATTATTTAGACGAAATCGTACGCAACTATCTCCTAGCGTGGCGTTATTGGAAGGAAAGTGCCAAAGAATGGCATACACTAAAGGATCGAGAAAAACAGTTTTTTGAAAAAGTTGCGAAAGATATCGGTGGTTACCCAGTGGTTCTGTATTCTATCTCAAAAGTGCTGAATGATATTGGGAGTGGATTTCGAGACGATGGAATTTTTTGGATTAGCGATATGTTGGAGAAAAATGCAGGACTAAGTTCCGATGAATTAGAAATAAACACCGTCTACTATCTGGAAAACATAGTGAGAGGATATATTCTCAAAAACCGCTACAAGATTCGTACAACTTCTCAGATCAAGAACAAGATTTTAATCATATTAAATTTTCTTTTAGCGAAGGGTTCTGTGACTGCCTATTTGTTAAGGGAGGATATTCTGTAATATGAAAATTACTAATAATTATTGGCATAAGAAAGTTTTACTAAAAAACACCAAGGAGATCGTAAGCTCTGGTACGACTTACGCAATCTTGGCTTTTGTGCTACTGCTCTGGCATTTTGCTTTGGGGATTAAGTTTGAATGGCAAACAATCAGCCCCTTGTCTGCACCAAGCATTTTTGTCCGGGTGTTTTATAGTGCTTTTACTTTTTGTACGATCGGACTGTTTCTATACGTGATCAAATTTTATAAAGTCTTGCATGATATCGTGGTCAAAACTTTCGGCATGTGGGAACTCTATAATTTCATCAAAGCAGTACTCTGGGCATTCCTGATGTATATTTCCTACGCCTATCTAGTGCCGTGGCTATTTAATGTTCTAAATGCAAGCATATCGATATTATTTAACATCGCGAATCTTGTGCTGTATGCTTTACCACCAGTCGGCATCGCATTAATTTTAAGCATCATCTACTTACTCTCTAATAAAAAATTAAAACATGAACACAGACGATCCAATTAAAGACGACCCGACCGAAGAAGCTCCGGACGAGGAAGTCGCCGAGCTTATGGAAAGTCACGATCTTGATAAGGACACGGCTGAACGTGTGCAGGAGATCATGGAAGATTTAGGTGTGGACGAAGACGATGCTGTTGAGCTTGAGGAGTTATTATAAAATCTTAAATTCTCGCATTTCTTTTGTCGCTGTTTCCATATCCTCAAGCACTTTGAGATATATAGCTCGGGTTTTCTTTGACTTTGGGTTATCCTCGGCAAACCTAATATCGTCATCATCAACAAATCCTGCCAGTGAGATATAAGCACCGGCCAAGAGTCTGATTCGTTCCTTGATTGCTTGTTTGATTTTGGCTTTTGGTTCCGGAAGTGAAGATAACGGATTAAACGATCCGCGTCGATGTGGCATTCTTATGTTTTTGGCGGTCGCAAGGATCGCTTCAATGTCATCGTTCTCCATAGCAAGCAAGAACATACGCTTGCCCGGAGAACAAGTCTAGTGGTGAGTCATATTTGCTTAACTTTGCTTAAGTTAAGCAAATCGTTTTAAAGTCTCAAAACTCGTTCACAATCGTTTTTGGTTTTCGGATTGGTGCAAATCTCTTACTTCGGTCGAACCGCTCGCCCCAAGGGCAAACACGGGGCAACAATGGGTTATACATTCTCGTACTTGGCCAGCATTTCTTTCATTTGGTCTAAAACTACGGTCGGATATTTGTATTCGCTTGCCCAGTCAAAAGTTCGGAAATCGTTGAGCAGGGCGAGCAAGTAAAAATCCCCTGAATGGGGATTTTTGGTTGCTCCGCTTTGTTTGGGGATTCGAACCGAAGGCCGAAAGTTTTTATGCGGCGCTGTTTAGAACTGTGACAATCTGGCTGAATATTTCGTGAGGCGCGTATAATTTTTTCATTCTGACCCTGACGTCCTTGTTTACTGTTTCTCCCATTGTGTTTTCAATTTTTTCATAAACCAGCTTTACAGAACCAAAGTCTATAATCCAGTCATTTAATCCTAAATTATTAAATGTTTCAGAAACTCCCATATTTGAATTTATCATTGCCGGCGTTCCAGAAGCAACAGATTCTTTTGCAACGTTTCCATAGGTTTCAAAATGCGAAGGGCTTATTACAATTCCCATGTTTTTATAAAAAGACGCCAAATTTTTGTTGCTTTTTGGTTTGTGAAATTTTACCAGCTTTGAAAGCTCTTTATATATTTTGTTATCCTTGTCCAAATCAGTAATAATATTAACAACAAATTTATTCCCGTTTTTGCTGTTATATTTTGCCAGTTCTTCGCAAAAGCGGACATTTTTAATTCCTGTCCATCTGCTTACTATTCCTATGTTTATTTTATTTACATTATTCTGTTCTTTAAAAAAATGAGAAGAAACAGGGTTTGGGATAACGGCCGATTTTTTAATTTTGTGCTTGAAAACTTCTTTTTCAACAATGCTTTTTGTCATTTTAGAAGGAAAAATGTAAAAGATATTCTTTTTATCAAAACATCTTTCCATATCCAAAAATATCTTTTTCTGTTTTTTTGGCCAATTCTGAGTTTCTTTGGTCAGCACGCCATGATAATGCAAAACCGCAGGAACGTTTTCTCTTTCTGCGGCCAAAAGCAAACACCACGGCATAAAATATGTTCCGTTTATCAAAACCAAATCAGGCTTTTCTTTTTTTATTGCCAGCTGATAGGCAGAAATAACATCCTCATATTTTTCTTTGACTTCTGTTATATTTTTTGCTTTATTTACAACTTCTGCAATATTAGGAATTTCCATTCCGCAGGATATGGTACTTGTTTTCTTTGTGCTGATTTTTTTAAAAGTTTTTTTCTTTTGGTTTATCATATTAACAGCAACTATGCTTAAATCGTTTCCCTTGCTTTTTTCAATAAAATCCATAAAAGACAAAACCACCTGGGCTATCCCGGCTGTCTGGGCAAGTTTTATGCTTGTTAATATTTTCATAATAATACTAATTATATCATTTTATTAATGTGTTGTCAAGTAATATAACAAAAATCCCGAATCAACTCGGGATTTTTTGTTTTGCCTGCTTTACGGATTTACCGTAATTGATACTGTTGAGGCCGTGCTGTCTAAACTGCCATCGCTCACTTTAAATGTAAAGCTGTCTGCTCCGGTGTAATCTGTTGCCGGCAAATATGTGAGATTTGGCACAATGCCAGACAATGTTCCGTGAGTAGGATTTGTTACAACTGTATATATGAGCGTTGAGCCCTCGGGATCAGAACCGGTCAAGGTTATTACTTTTGAGGTGTTTTTGCTCAATGACACAGATTGCGCGTTGGCTGTTGGAGCTTGATTCACCTGGACATTTGAAATTGAGTCAATAAATGTCTGCAGGGCTGCCTCTTTTGCAACGTTTCTCTGATGTATTGCAGAAAGCAAACCTGTGAGATATGTTTTAAATGCAGAATAACGCGAAGACTGGTCTGTTGCCGAATTTAACGCTGAAACAAATGTTTTGTAGAGTGATTGGCGAGTTGTGTTGTATGCCTTGTTTGCAGCATTCAACGCGTTATTGTATGCTGTGCGAGCTGTTTTGAAAGCGCTGTTGTTGAAAAACGCGCTTGCGCTGACAGCTATGTTGTTGCCGTCGTCACCAATTTGAATCATACTCCCCATCATATTGCCAAAAGATTTGAACACGCTGTTTTCAATGTTCTTTGAAAACTGTTTTATGGATTCTCCCAAATTTTGGGCTTGCGCCGGCTTTGGCAAAATTGTTGTTCCTATGGAGGCGACCGCCAAAAGAACGATTGCGATTTTTGTTAGGCTTTTCATATTTTTAATGATAATTTATAGTTTGTTAATTTAAGATTAATTCGCTTGAGATTGCGACCTTTTATACCCTATTTGACGAACAAGTGCTTTAACTCTTTTATTTTTTAAAAAATATGCTTGAATAAAGTCATGGACAGACAAGAAAAGGATTTTCTGGAGGCTTTTGAAAAATACGCAGACGATATTTATCGGCACTGCTATTTTAGGGTATATGATAAAGAATTTGCCGAAGACCTTGTGCAGGAAACCTTCACTAAAACCTGGGAATATATGGTAAAAGGAAAGGATATAAAAAATATCCGGGCTTTTTTGTACAGGGTTGCCGTAAACCTTATAATTGATAACAGTAGAAAGAAAAAAGCAGTTTTTTTAGACGACTTAGGATTAAAAGAGAGAGACGGTCCCCTGCGTCTATATAATATGGAGGCAGAAATCTTTAACAAGGTTGAATCAAAAGAACTTATAAAAATGCTGGACGAATTATCTGAAAACCAAAAACAAGTTATTTTAATGAGATATGTTGACGATTTCCTGCCCAGCGAAATAGCAGAAATTTTAGAAGAATCGGCAAACGCGGTTTCGGTAAGGTTAAACCAGGGCATGAACAGATTGAGGGAAATCATAAAAGAAAAATATAAAGAAGCATGAGCGAAAAAATAATCAAAAAACTTTTTAGGAATGCAAAGGAAATAAAATTGTCAGAAGAACAAAAAAGCTCCGCCAGGGCCTCAGTTTTGACGTTTATAAAATCTAATCCTTTGCCTTGCCGAAGCTCGGAAGCGAAGGCAGGCCTGCCTGATTTTTTATTCAAAAAAATCGTGTTATTTCCTGCCGGAGCTTTGGCAATAATTTTGCTGCTTGGCTTTGTGGTTAGCGCAGAGGCAGACACTGCTCTTCCTGGAGATGTTTTATACCAAGTAAAACTTTCAAAGGAACAAGTTATGCAGGCGCTTGCCCCGAACGACCAAGTAAAAACCGAGCTAAGCATGCAGTTTGCCGAAGAAAGGCTGAAAGAGGCGGAAAAGCTGACTCTGCAAGGAAAAATAAACAATGTTGACCAATCTCAAATAGCCGATAATTTTCAGGCACAGGCAGACAACATACAAAACAATATAAACAAATTAAACAGCAACAAAAACTTTGACGCAGCTTCCGAAATCGCCTCTGACTTTGAATCATCTCTGAAAGCCCACGGCAAGGTTCTCAAAACACTAAAAAACGACAGCCCGCAAAACGTGCTCGATCCTTTGATAAATAAAATTATAAACAGAACCGATGCAATTTCAGAAACAAGAACAAACTCATCAAATGAAGCTTTCAAACAAACTGGCGACGACATCTTAAAGCAGAATAAAACAGCTGAAACCAAGTTAGACGTGGCTCAAAAAACCGTAGAAGACCTTAAAAAAACAATTGACGAACACCAGGCCCAAGCTAAAGAAAACCTGAAAAAAGTTGAGCAAAAAATAGCTGAGAGCAGGGCAAAAATAGATGCCAAGATAAAAGACTATAAAGGATCTTTTTCATCTTCCGAAGACGCAATCATGTCTGCCAATGAGTTAAAAAAATTGATAGAAACAGGAAATAGTCTAAAAATAAACGTTAATCTGAATAATGACGACTAAGTTCGCATAAAATCAAAAGAGTTGTATAATAAGGTAATGAATCTAAGGGGGGCAGAATTAAAAGACAAAGACGCCATCTTAAAAATTGTTGATTTGCTATACTTAAAAATTCCTAAATTTGTCTGGTGCACAGGCGACTTTGTTGAAAAACAGATAAAAAATGGGGAATATTTCGTGGCTGAAGAAAACGGGGAAATAGCCGGAATCGTAAGCTTCCGCCAGCGAGGGAATAAAATGCACATCGAAACTATCGCAGTAGCTGCTTCCTTCCAATCGCGAGGCGTAGGAAAAATGCTCATAGATTTTGCTAAAGATTTTACTAAAAAAAACGGTCTTGATATTCTGCATGTTTATTCATTTTTAGAATATGACAAAAAAGATTTTTATTTGAATCAGGGATTTTCTTTGTTAAAAAAACCCGGAAAATACGGCGGGCATAAATATTATCGCTTTGAAATTAAACTTGGCTAATAAAAAATGGCTTTTTCTGATACAATATAGCAATGGGAATCACTATCGCGTCTTTAATAGGATTACTTTTTGGAATTGTCGCAACTTTAATATTTGAATCCTTTATAAAGGCAAACAAAAAATTAAAGAATAAATATTACCGCCGGCACAACATACTTTTTGGCTATCACGCCCATCACAGCGTGTATGGTTTGGTTTTAAGCGCATTAGGAATAATTTTAGATTTAACAAACGACAGACCAATATCATACTTTTTAATTGCGGCCGGAATCGGCGTTATACTTGTCCACACAATTTCAGAAAGAAGATTTGTTTTTATTGAAAAAAAATAACATGACAATTGAAGAAAAAATCTCCATTATTAAAAACAATAAAGCAGTCGCAATGCTTGCCCCAACCTTTGCAATTGATTTTAAATATCCTAATATTATCGGCATGCTTAGGCATCTTGGCTTTACCGAAGTCACAGAGCTTACTTATGGGGCAAGGATGGTAAACTGGGCATATGCTGAATATATAAAGGCAAATCCTGACCAAAAATTTTTTATTGCCAGCCCCTGCCCCACCGCAGTCGAAATGGTGAAATCCCAATACCCTGAGTTGGTAAAATATTTAATGCCAATAGTTTCGCCAATGGCGGCCATGGCAAAAATTTACAAAAAAAAGCACCCGAAATATAAAGTTTTTTTTATTTCCCCTTGCTGGGCAAAAGAAAATATTGAAGCTCCAAAATTTAAAGAATTTATTGACGGCGTGATAACCTTAAAAGACTTAAAAGAAATTTTTGAAAAAGAGGGCATAAAAGAGGACGCATTTACAAAAGACTATTACTTTGATTCTTTTGTTAGGGAGTACACAAAAATTTATCCGGTTTCTGGCGGATTGGCATCTACTTCACACATCAGCGGGCTGTTCAAAGAAGGGGAAATTTTAATAACCGACGGAGTAGAAAATCTTAAAAAAGCCCTTGACGGCATAAAAAACGGCAATTCTACCTACAGATTTTTAGATATTCTCAACTGCAATGGAGGATGCATTGGCGGACCGGCAATAAACAATAAAGACTTACCGACCGAAAAAAAGAAAGAAATAATCTTTGAGTATACTCACCGCTCGTCTGAAGCAACTATGGGAAAACACAAGGGAAGGGTCGACTACGCAAAAAACATTGATTTTTCTGCCAAAGGCGTATTATAGCTATATGAACAACATTTTACTAAGCGTAATCATCATTGCCATCATAATTCTAGGAGGAGGGGCTTATTATTTTGGCATATACCTTCCAAGCCAGAATTCGCCCGCAAACATAGATTCTTCAGGAACAATAGGCACCTCCACGGGTAAAACTCTTGATTTAAGCAATAGCGGGCTTGCTTCTGTGCCGATGCAAATTTTTGACCAAACAAATCTGACAGAATTGAATCTTTCTGGCAATAATCTTACGGGCGCCATGCCGTCTCAAATACAAAAATTACAGAATCTAGAAATTTTGAACTTAAGCAATAATAAATTTACGGGCGTGCCAGCCGAAGTGGGCCAATTAAAAAAGTTACTGGTTTTAGATTTATCAAACAACCAACTCACCGGCCTGCCAAACGAAATAGGAAATTTAACCCAATTAAAAACCCTCAATGTGTCGGGGAACAATTACTCGGCTCAAGATTTGCAAAAAATAACTTCAACATTGCCCAACACCCAAGTTATAAAATAACAAATAACAAAAAGTATGCTATAATTAAAAAATATTATTAAAGTAATATTTTTTAATTTATGCTATCAAATTTTTTAGCGGAGCTTTGGGGCATCTCCCTGGTGCTAATTTCTTTGTCCCTGATTATAAAAGATAAATACATAAAACGAATATTTTCTGCAATAGAAGACGACGAAATGTTTTGCTGGGGAATTGCATCAATGGTGATAGGCGTTGCCATGGTGCTCTCGCACAACATTTGGGTGAAAAACTGGACTGTTGTGATAACAATATTCGGCTGGGCGTCTTTGGTAAAAGGCTTAGCAATGATTTTTCTGCCGGATTTGGTAAAAAAATGGACAAAAAAGATTGAGTCGTCAACCGCTGTCCTGTCACTTGCCTTGCTGGCTGCCCTATTTGTCGGGCTGGTTCTCACTTACCTTGGATTTACCGCTTAAACTAATACTTCGTTTTCTCAATAAGCAAATTTAACAAATTTTTGGCGCGCGCATTCACTTGCTCGCTGGTTTCGCTTTTTGTAAAATCCTGCCACATCTTGAAAATTTCAGAATCGTTCAGTCCCCTGGCGGCTTCTTCCATTTTTAACCGGTTCTCAAAATCAACGCTTTTGTCGGAAAGTATTATATTTTCGGTAAACAAATTCCGGAATAAAAACAGTTTTGCATTATACTCCCTCATCTGCCGTTCTTTTTCAAGGTTTACGGCAGCATTGCGGTACAGCCAAATCAATCCAACGTTTCCCGCAATGCTTATAAGCGCCAAAATTAAAGCTCCAATTAAAATTATTTTTTTAGTCTCCGCCATATTACAAAAATTAATATTATTACAGAAATTATAAGTATTATAAGCAATGCAATTATCACTGTCTGCAAATTCAGCCAGTACGGAAAAACTGTGTTTGCCCGCATTTGTATATTCGTATGCACGCCCGCGTCTTGCTCAACCGAAAACGGCTCGCTCTGATATGTCGCAAAACCTTTGGCCTCGGTCTTCAAATAATATTTTCCAGGAGGCACCAAAAACGCGTATTTTCCGGTTTCATTTGTGATTTGCGGATTTATCTGCATATACTTTTTAGCAGGCCACAACTCATATTTAGAATCAGAATTTTGCCAGTAAATAGACACCGTGGCTTTATCAACTCTTGCCTGTTTTGAACCTATTTTTTCAAAAATAAATCCTTCGGGGTCAACAACAGTAACCAGCCTGGTTTCTTTCGGCGGTTGCTCAGGGTCATTGTATTCTATAATTGTAATCACCTCATACTCGCCCTCGTCAACGGGAGCTGTAATATTTGCTTTATATAATCCGTTTTCCGATTTTTTATATTCAAATTTCTGCAACAGCAACGCCGTGCCGGACTCTTGGAGAACTGTTCTCGAACCTGGTTCGAGAACAGTTCTCGCAGTGTTGAGAGCGGCAGCAAGCCAAAAGTTTGGCTTTGTCTGAGCTGAAATTTTACGATTTTTCAAAGTCAAAAATCCCAACACATTTTTGGCGTTTTCGTCTGCCTTGATAACCAGCTCCAATGGCTTGCCGGACATTACATTAATTTTTTGTTCAGCGTCTCCTTTTTCATCAAAAGTCAGCTTTATAGAATAATCAACAAGTTCGTTTCCTGTGTTTGCAAAAACTATATTTGTAGGAAGCTTTTCCACATCCTTTGCAGTAAATTGAGCCAGCGGAACCGCTTCTGTGCCAAGAACGCCTTTTGCCGACAAGCCGGAATTTGCCAAATATGTTTGCGTTATGCTTGGCAGGTTAAGCTGTATCCCGTTTAATTTACTTGCATCTTCTATTTTGTTTAATCCAAGATCGGTCAAAACCTTATTAAACTCAGGCAACTTCTGTGCAAAAAACTCGGCATTTGAAGGAATTGACGAAACATTATTTATAATTTCCGGGGGCATTGGGTTCATAACGTCCCACCCCTTAAATGCTTCCTGCGCCTCCTCCGGCACACTCTCTGCAATTGGCGGGTACACAACACTCGGTGTTGACGGAGAAACACCGGGTGTTAAAAACCCGGCAATCTGATTTGCAATGTTTTGCACCTGCTGGGTAATTTGTTCTATCAAATTAGGTGCATTTTGCGGGGTTTGGACTGGCGGGCTGACTGGGACAGGTTCTGTAACCTGCGCGGGCGGGGCGACGGTTGTTCCGCCCGCGCCCGGCGGAAGGATATGGTTGGAAGACACGGTGCCGGCGTTTGAAAGGCCGTCCACGGAATAGAATCTGAAATATGTGTCTTGCGAAACCAGGTAGCTGACCGGGGTGGAGTAGACGGTGGTTGGGGTGCATCCGCCAGCTGGCGGAATTGCTGTGTCTATGCAGTAATATGTGTAAGTGCAACCGACTCCGCTACCGTCTGTGCAGGTCAGGGTGGTTGTTGTGGTATATGCTGAGGCGGTGGTGCTGTACACGGTTGCGGGACCGGTGGTGTCTACCTTGATTGTGCTGGACTTGGTTGTTTCTGTGTTGGGGACGGTGTCTGTGGAATAGTATCTTATGTAGCTGGTGCCTTCGGTTGAAATTGTGACTGGGGTTGAGTAGGTTTCTCCTGACACCGGGTCACAGGAGTTAGAAGGGTCTAAACAGTATTTGGTGGTGGCGCAACCTGTTCCTCCGTCGTTGTCTGCGCAAGTGAGGGTTACACTTACGCTGGAGCCTGTCCATGTGTTGAGAGTGCCGGATGCAGTGGTAACTGGGGCAATTGCATCAAACAGCCAGTTGGTGTTGTTGCCAGAGCTTATTGAGTTGGCGCCTATTGCTGATATTTCTGAACCTAAATTGTTTGAATCTTTAAGATCCATGTAGCTTAGGGTAACTGTGCTTGGAGGAGTGAGCTTCCACTGGGTGCCGTCTACTGTGCTTCGCAGTTTGACAAGATTGCCTGCTGTTCCGGTTATGTTTAGAGCGGTGGCTACGGTGTAGGTGGCTCCGGCGGTGAAATCTAGTTCCTTGCCGGGGGCGGTGAGATTTAGTGTTTTGTAGCTCCAATTCTTTACGGTGACCGGCGCTGCGGCGCCGGTGTAAGTGACCGTGCTTCCTGTATTTAATGTTGGTGTTGAAACTGTTTCTCCGCCTTGCAGTTGCAGAGTTCCGGAGTTAGTAAATGTGGTTGAGGTAAAGTTGTATCCTGCTAAGTCCAACGTGCCTCCACTGTTTACCGTAAGAGTACTAATTGTTCTTGCAGAATCCAACGAAACTATTGTGTTATTGGCAACAATTGCAATATCAGCTGTGTCTGGAAAATCAGTTCCTGCTGTGCAACTTGAGGCGCAAGAGCCTCCCCATGTTGTGCCAATATTAAATGCTCCGGTTTGGGTGGAGGTAAAAGTTATTGGCGCTGAATAATTTAATGTTACAGAATCTATTTCGGGCGAGGCTGTTCCATCTGAAGTAAGGCTCATTTTGTAATAAAAACTACCGCCAGACCAGTTAAGGCCCGCCAAACTAATTGTGTTTATACCACCGGAAAGAGTATTTAAACCGCCATTAACCCCAGAAGAATTGCACCAAGTTGAATTATCTATACTAAATTGCGCCGTCACGCCGGTGTTTTGCGGAAGCGACATAATATTGTAAGAGAAACTGGTTATTGATGTGGCGGTCAGTCCGGAAAGCAAATTGGTTGAAGTAAAATTTCCCGATGTGTTATAGGTATCATACACGCCAATATAAGAATTATAAGATAATGTAATCGAATCTAAAGATGGCGTGGCCATTCCGTCTGTAGATGTAAAAAACATTTTGTAATAAAAAAATCCCCATTTCCAATTGCGCGCAGATAAATCAATTATGTTTGTCCCCGTAGAAAGTGTTGTCCAGCCACCACTTGTTCCTGCAGAATTATACCACGTTTCGCCGTCATCACTAAACTGAACTTTAATCGTGGTATTAGTTGGCACAGTAGCAATATATGAAAAATTATTTATCAATTCTGAGCCAGATGCGGGTAACAAATTAGTAGAAACAAAAACTCCGGCTGTTTGATAAGTTGATTCAGGGTCAACAATATAATCAATATCAACAGAGGCTATACCCGGGTCGGCATGCGCTTCATTGCGCGTCAAAGGTAAAGGAGCAAAAACCATCTGCGCCGGAAAAGCGAGAATTATTGCGACAAAAAATAACAGTATTAAATTTTTTATTTTATTTTCCAAAATTATTTTGGTGTAATCTTTCGAAATTTTTATGCCTTTAAGCCCCCCCCCCCCAGACCTTTTTCATAAATTGTTTTTCTTAAATTATAAGTATTAAATTGTCTTAAAATTCCCAAATATGAATTTGCGCTTGCCACAAATTTTACAGCGCCTATTTCTGCAAGCTTTTGCATAATTTTTTTATAAAAATTGCCTTTTACTCTATTTTTAATATATATTCTATAAGGTTTTATAACTGCTCCCAAAAAAGCCACTCCTTTTGAAAAATGCTGTAAATATATCTTTCTAGGGTGCAACTCAAGAGACAACTCGCCTTTCAAATACTTTCTTAAAACTGGTATTATTAATTTTAAACATTTGTTATCTTTGTGAACAACCGCAATATCATCAACATAACGGCTGTAATATTTACAGCCAAGCTTATATTTTGCAAAATGGTCAAAATCGTTTAAATAAATATTGGCAAAAAGTTGTGAAGTTAAGTTTCCAATGGGCAGACCCTTGTTTTTTTCTGCATAAAACAGGCTTTTTGATTTTGGCAACCCCAGCCAGTTTTCTCTTTTCCCCTTTATACGACAATTTTTTGTAGGGTCATTAAATATTACTTTATAAATAAGCCGAAGAATAAAATCTACGTCAAAACTGGCTTCTTTTCTAAACCGGTTTATAATTTTTTCAATTTTTTTATATAAAATATTTTTATCTATTGCCATAAAATAGCCCTTAATATCCAGTTTTAAAATATAACAATCTTGTTTATAATTTTCAGAACAAGAACGTATAAAATGATTCAAACGTTTAATGCCATATGAAGTTCCTTTATTTTTTCTACAGCTGTAAGCATCGTTAATAAATAATCTTTCAAAAAACGGGCTTATATAATTATAAATTAAATGATGTATAATTCTGTCTCTGAAATCAGCCGCAAAAATTTCTCTTTGCAGGGGCTTCAAAGAAATAAAACACATACTGGGTTTAACTTCATATTTTTCATCTTTAATTTCCTCATAAAGTTCAAAAAGTTTTGCCTCATAATCTATTTCAAACAACAAAGCATTTATGGTGTTTCTTTTATTTTTTCTGGCGTCATAATATGCCTGAAATAAATCATATAAAAGTTGTTTTTCAAAAAAGGTGTTCACAAAAATGGGCATTTGTTTTAAACCAGTTCTTGAGGCAACGCACCGAAAAGCCGTTTGCCTTATCGTTTGTGTTCCGGTTCACAGTAGCGTTGCCAGAGTTCAGGTTGCGATTCCATGCATTAGACGAAGACGACTGTAGAGACGACCAAAAGTTCGTGTTGGAAGTAAGATTGTTGAACGAGCCGTCGGTATTGCGGTTGCCAGCCAATGGTATAAAAATAATCACTGTATTCTTCCCGCCTTCCTTGCGAAAAAAGGGAATTAGACTTTTTTGTCCGAGACTTATTCCTGGGCTATATTCCAGGGGATTATTGAACTGATAAAAAATGCACGCTCGCTCAGGCCTTGGCCGTAAGCGATTCCGGCCCATTTAATTTTGCGATCTTTCCCAAGCAGAAAGCTGTTTTGATACGCTTTCAATATTTTCATTTATATCAACAAATTTTTTCAGGCCGACCTGCCCCAGATCTCTGGTTAATCTGAAAAAAATTCTAATTGTTTCAATTTTTTCTCTTGCTTTTTGTATATATGGTTTTTTAACAAAACTGGAATTTGCCCGATAAATATCTGTAACCAATTCAATTGATTCTTTTTTTATATTTTCTCCCAAGGTATATTTATATTCTCTGTTAAAATCTTTTACCGCTTTAAAAATATTTATTATAAGGTCATAACTGGCTTTATATACTGGCAAATGATTATAAGTTGTCATATTACCTAAGAAAGTCAAAATAATTTTTACTATTAACGAGCGATATTGTGCTATTTGGATAAGCTGTTAAAAACTCTTTAGGTTTAGAAAAATTATCTTTTTGCCACTTAAATTCATATCCGGATAAAACTCCGCCGGAATCTTCAATATAGTCAATTTCTTTTCCGCTCGTTGTTCGCCAAAAATAGATGTTTGTTGAAATACTCAAATTATTATTCCGTTTTACTCTTTCTGACATCATAAAATTTTCCCATAAAGCGCCAGCATCCTGACGCAAATCTAATGGATTCAAGTTATTAATAAGCGCATTTCGGATGCCCGTATCATAAAAATAAATCTTCCGTAATTTCTTTAATTCATTTCTCAAATTACGACTAAACGGCGAAAGCCTAAAAATTATAAATGCTTTTTCCAATAGCTGAATATAATTTGAAACTGTGTTTTTATCCACACCAACCAATTGAGCAATTTCATTATATGAAACTTCGTTTCCAACCTGCAAAGCCAACGCCTGCAGAAGTTTTTCTAAAATCTCTGGACTTTTTATATTTTGATATTGGAGAACATCTTTGTAGGTGTAACTTGAAACTAATGTTTTCAGGTTTATCTCGGCATCACTTTCCTTTAATACAACATCGGGATACATGCCATAAATTATTCTTCTTTCTAAAAGCCGTTTTAATTCCAGCCCAGAATAAACACCTCCCAGTTCCTGCAATGAAAAAGGATAAAGATAAAACTCAAACTTTCTCCCCGTTAAAGGTTCTGAAATTTCGTTTGATAAATCAAAAGAAGAAGATCCTGTGGCAATAACCTGAACATTCGGGAAATTATCCGCAATAATTTTAAGAGTTAACCCAATATTTTTTACTCTTTGCGCCTCATCTAGAACTACCAACTCTTTTCCTGCAAAAAATGTTTTTAATTCTGTGGAAGTTTTATCGGTTAACGCTTGTCGTATATCAAGATCATCGCAATTATAATATTCAGAATTTTTTAAATAACCCTTTAATATTTCTTTTACCAATGTTGTTTTGCCAACCTGTCTTGCCCCGTAAATAATAACGACCTTGCCTTTAAATAAATTGTTTCTAATAGTGTCTTGAATTATTCTTTTTATAATCATAAAATTATTATTTAGGTGAGTATATTCACTCAATTATATACTATTTGGGTTATTAAATCAATTTTAACATGCCTAGGGATAAAATTTTAAAATAGTCAAATAGCCGAATTAATTATCAGTTCTTGAGGCAACGCACCGAAAAGCCGTCCGCCTTATCGTTCGTGCCCCGGCCCACAGTAGCGTTGCCAGAGTACAGGTAGCGACTCCATGCACTAGACGAAGACGACTGTAGAGACGACCAAAAGAACGTGGCGGAAGTAAGATAGTTGAACGAGCCGCCGGCATCGCGGTAGCCAGCCAATAAAGCAGAAAAACCGCTAGAATTATCATGATTTAAAGTATAATTTGATAAATGGCTTCCTGCCGGAGAACAGTCATATGTCCCACTTCTATTTGCATCACAAGTTTGACCAACTCCTTTTAAATAATTTTCTAAAGTGTATTGCTCTGCATCGGTTGGAATATGCCAACCTGTTGGACAAATTCCCTGCACGCCTTCTGTTGGTGACCCGCACATTGCTTGGTTCCATTGGTATAATCCGCCATAAGTAGTGCAGTTGCCGGCCGTATCGCTGTAGCAATATTTTTGAATATCTGAGCCGTCGGACAGGGCACATGCTGTGCCTTGATTTTTTACCGTATCGCCCCCAGTTGTGCACACGCCCGCATATCCGTTTGTGCAGGAGGTAATTTTTATTCCTATATTTAAGTTTGCCGCCATCCAGCACTGGGTTCCAATTAAAATAGTCGCGTAAGTTTGCGCGTCTCTGGAGTCAACTAAACTGCTTCCGCAAGTCCACGAAGACGCCGCCGACAAAGCAACCACACCACTTGCTACGGCAACGCTTGTGCTGGAGGCAATTTTACTTGAATCATCAAAATTATCTGTAACCATTGCCGGCGCAACGGCTAAAACATACGTGTATATAGATACCACAGCCATAACCACAATTGCCAGCCCGGAAAAAACTTTAAACTTTGTTATTTTCATTTTCATAAATTTTTTTAATTATTATTTATTGGACTATTTTTAAATCAAAAACATCTGTTGGTGTTTGTAAATTTTGCAAAAGAATCCTGTATTTTCCGTCGTGGTCAATGTTTGTGAAATCCGGATTCTGTCCGTCATTTACTAAATCTAATTTTGTACCTTGAGTTTGAATTCCGTCTGCGCCCGTATAAACAGGGTAAACTTCAATTTGCACGGGAACGCTTCCCGCAGTGGGCTTCATATACATAGTAATGTCTTTTGTGCTGTCTAAAATTTGTTCAAATGTTACTCTCACATATTCTCCGTTTGGAACTGTGGCGTAGATTTGGTCTTGCGTTGCAACTGTGTCATATATATCTTCAAGTATTTCTTTGTTACTGTCTAAGTGCCAGGCTTTGGATATGAATATGATTTCAAATACTTGGTCTGATAAGTGTGGCACGGTCCACTCAACGTAGTCTAGTCGCCCATTGCCATTCAAGTCATACGCCTTGAATGGCATGGAGCCGTTGTCCCGACAGGCTTCTGCCTGTCGAGGATCCTCGATTGCTCCGCAATCGGGATTGTTGAGCCACTTGATTTTGATTTTGTCTTCCTGCCCTACCTTGTAGATTTCGGGGATGTTGGTGTGGGCTAACACGTTGGTGATAGTTGCTTGCTGGGCGAGACAATCTTGATACTCTTGTTCTGAAGATTGTGCTAGGTCGGACCTAGCACTAATTTCTGCGTTTTGATCGTTTGAAGATAGTGTTGGGTTTTGATCGTTGGAGGATAATACCGGTGTTTCTTCTACTGCCGGTGTTTCTGCCGGAGCTTCATCCTGCTTCTTTTCTTCTTTTGCTTCTTCTTTAATCTCTTTGTCTTCTTTTTCTTCTTGCTTATCTTTTTTGTCTGTTATTGTTTCTATGATATCTGTGACTGCTTGTTCCAGGTCTGCTGTGAAAAATTTTGTGATCGAGGCAAATATATTTTTGAGTCCGTTCAGCAACCCAGCCGGAGACAGTACTACCGATGGGTCGGTGGTACTGCGATGCGGATTCAAACTTTCGCAGTCTACTTTCTCTGTTTCGTTTGACGAGACGGTGACTGTTTTGCCTGTGGTTGTTTCTTTTTCTGTTATTGTTGGGGCTGGAGTGTCATAGGTGACGGCGACGTACGTGTCTGCTGGTTCCGGGGTCGTAGGTTCTGGTTCCGGGGCGGATTCTATGACTGGCTCAACGGCCGGAACAGAGGCAGGCAATTCGCTCACACGTGTCTGAGCGAATTCCTCTGGAACCGGTTCTTGAGCTGGTGGGATGTCGGACGTCCCACCAGCTGTCTCTGTTTTTTCTTCTTTTGTTTCTTTCTTTTCTTCTTGTTTTACCTCTTTCTCTGTTTCTTTTTCTTCTTTTTCTTCATTCTTTGGTTTTTCTTCTACTACTGGGGCTGAAACTTCTGCACTCAAATCTACTACTGTGTTGTTTTGTATTTCTTCGGTTGGCGTTTCGTCTGCTTCTGGTTGTACCACGCTGTCTACGGCGTCACTGAGGTCTGCGTAGAGATACTTGGTGATTATTGAGAGTTTGTTGAATAAAACTGTGGGCTGTGTGATTGCTGCGAGCCACGGGGTGCCTTGGTGGGCCAATGTCTTTCTGTCTTCGGTTGTGAGAGATGATGTTGGGGTGGTGTTTAAAATTGCGAGTGCTTGTTGGTTTGAGATTGTTGAAACTTTGATGTTAGATGCGTGTTTTGGTAAAAGAAGCTTGTTGTTTGTTTTTGTAATGTCTGATTTTTTAATGAGCTTTGTCCAACTCACATTGTTAGACAAACCTGCTACTACGGCGTTTACTTGTTTGGTGGTGATACTTTGGTGGTTGATGAGCTGTGCTGTTTGGATTTTAGGTTGGGGGATGATTGTTGTTGTTACTGTAATTGCAATGAACAGAGTTATTGCAAGCACACACGCGCCCTGCACGGCAAACAGGGGCTTAAATGTTATGGAATATTTTGTGTCTTTCAGTATTGTGAGTTCCTTGACTATACCCTCTTTGATTTGTTTTTTGGATTCAAAGATAAACTGGTTTATTGATGTTTTGGTGTTTTGGAGGAGGTTAAAATACTCATCACAGAGCTTTGCCTCCTTCTTTCTTAGACTGCGGGATACTGCTTTAAGGTACTTTAAAACAGCTTGTTTGTTCCTAACAAAAACCTTCTTTCCGTGTTTGGATAATTGGGAAAGCATTCATATATTTTAACACGAAAAAAAGCTTGGTTGTAGCAAGCTTTTTACGCCAGTCTGTGGATAACTTTTTTAATAGTAATCCCGGACTTTTTTGAGCTCCCTGTGCTTTCTCAATTTCTCCAGTGCTTTTGCCTGAATCTGCCTAATTCTTTCTCTGGTAACTCCAAACTCCTCGCCAGTTTCTTCTAAGGTGTGCATCACTCCGTCTTCCAAACCAAACCTCATTCCTAAAATTTTAAGCTCTCTTGGAGTTAACTCATTTGAAATTTGTTTTAGCCTCTCTTTTAAAAGTCTGCGGGCCGCCTCTGTGTTGGGCGCTATTGACTTGTCGTCTTTGATAAATTCTGCCAAGACGCTATCTTGCTTGTCCTTGTCTTCTCCAACCGGAGTTTCAAGAGAAACTGCTTTTTGGGCAATTTTTCTTATATGGTGGACTTTTTCAACATCCAGACCCATTTCAGCCGCAATTTCTTCTGCTAAGGGCTCTCTGCCCAATTCTTGCAATAAATTTTTCCTGATTTTTGTATATTTTGAAATTGTCTCAATCATGTGCACCGGAATTCTGATTGTCCTTGCTTGGTCTGCCAAAGCCCTTGTGATTGACTGTCTAATCCACCAGGTTGCGTAGGTAGAAAATTTATAGCCCTTTCTCCAATCAAATTTTTTGACTGCCTTAAAAAGCCCCAAGTTCCCTTCTTGTATTAAATCTAGCAAGGTTAGGTTTGGAGACCTTCCTACATATTTTTTTGCAATAGAAACCACCAATCTTAAGTTAGCCAAAGCCAGCTTGTTTTTTGCTTCTTCGTCGTTCATTTCAATTTTTTTTGCAAGTTCTTTTTCTTCTCTAGCCGACAAAAAACTGGCTTTTCCAATTTCCTTTAAATACATCTGTATCGGATCAATTTTTCCGATAACCGGTTTTTTCTGCTTTTTTTCTTTCTTTGACTTCACTTCTAAAAATTCCTGAACTTCTTTTACCTGCACGCCCTTTTCTTTAAATTCGTCGTATATTTTCTCAAGCCCCTCTATGTCCCTTTCTATTTCGGGAAAAGAATATAAAATTTCAGAAGTTGTAATAAAACCGCGCTCTTCTCCCTTTTTTAAGAGAGCATCCATTTGTTCTTTCTGAAACACAGGTTTTCTTGACCGGGTAATTTTCTTAACCGGCTTTTTAGATTTTTTTACTTTTTTAATCTTTCTTTTTGCCATAGAATTATTATTACAACTCTTTTATTAACTTGCTGAAATCATTTATTAAAACGCTTGCTTTTTGGCGGTCTCCCGACTGCTCGGCTTGCTTTATATCTTCTGAAATTTTACAAAGCTTCTCCCTCGTATATATATCCTTAAGCTGCAAAAGGCAAAGCTGAATTTCATCTGAGCCGTCCTCTGAAAAATCAACCTCTGCCCGCAATGCCGCCGCATCCAAAAACTTTTTCAAATTTTCATCGCCCTCTGCAAAAACTGCGGGGATTTGCGCCTGATTTTTTGTAAAACTTTTCAAACTATCCAAAAATGTTTTTGTTTTTTCGCAAAAAAATGAATAATGCGGTTCCTCTATTAAATTCAAATTTTCAGGGTCTTTTATCACCAAAGCGACAATCTTGTCTTCAATAAGTTTTTTTCTTTGATCTGACGTGGCGTCATGTTGCTTATCTAAGCTGGGTGATTTTATTTCCGCATCATTTTTTAACAGCGAATCCAGTTTTATGCTCTTTAACTCCTCTATTATTGCGTCTTCTCTAATACTCAATCTCTGGGATAATTTTTGCACCCAGTGCGACTGTTCAATTTTGTTTCCCAATCTTTTTACGGCTGGCAGAACAATTTTACCTATCTGTTTTTTACCTTCCGGAGTATTTTTATCAAAAGCCGCGAAAGCAGAATCAAAATAATAATCCATTATCAGCCGGGTTTGCTCCAAGGATTTTTCCCAAATTTTAGGATCTTCCAAAATAATATCTGCCGGATCTTTTTCCGAATAAGCGTTTATAACTTTTATATTAAAACCCTGGGCTTCTGCCAAATTTATTCCTCTTTTTGTTGCCGAATCTCCGGCTAAATCCATGTCAAAAGCCAAAACCAAATTTTCTGTATATCTTTTTAAAATGTTTAAATGTTGCGGAGTCAAAGCGGTTCCGGAGGCAGCAACAGTGTTTTCAAATCCTGCCTGATGGCACATTATTGCGTCTGTATATCCTTCAACAATCACGCAGTGATTTTTTTTCCTTGCCTGAAGCTTTGCGTTGTTCATTCCGTAAAGAACGCTGCTTTTATCGTATAGCAATGTTTGTGGGGTGTTTATATATTTTGCCACTTCTTTTTCTTCGCCGGCTGGCGAATGCAGTTTTTTAAAAACCCTTGCGCCAAACCCTATAACCTGCGAGTTTGAATCAAAAATCGGAAAAATAATCCTGCCCCTGAATCTGTCATAGGTCCGCCAGTCGGCGGAGTTTCCCTTTTCTGAAGAAACCGCCAATCCGGCTTTTACAATTTCCTGGCGGTTATACCCCTTGCCCACTAAAAAATCCGATAAACTTTGCCAGGTATCGGGCGAATACCCTAATCTCCATTTTTTAATACTTTCTTCACTAATACCTCTTTTTAGAAGATATTCTTTTGCCTCTTTTCCCACGGCTCCGCCCTCTAACTGCTTTTCAAAAAACGAGGCCGATAGGTCGCAAATTTCGTATAACCTTTGCCGTTCTGTTCTTAATTTTGGGTTTTCTCTTTTTAATTCTATCCCGGCTTTTGCGGCCAAAATTTTCAATGCGTCGCCAAATTCCACCCCCTCAATTTCCTTTACAAATTCATAAATGTCTCCGCCTTTTCCGCAACCAAAGCATTTGAACATCTGCCGGTTTGGCGAAACAAAAAAAGATGGCTTTTTCTCTGAATGAAAAGGACAAACGCCCCTGTAATTTATACCGGTTTTTGAAAGTTTTACGTAACTGCCGACTACATCAACAACGTTGAGCTTATTTTTTATCTCATTTACTTGAGAATCCTGCATTGCTTCTTATCTTATCACTTATAGCCTAAAAATCAAACTGATTTGCTTTTTATCTCTTCTGCCAGCTTTTTTAATTCTTTAATATCGGCTTGCGGTCCCAGTTGAGTAGTTATGTGCCCCGGATAATTTTCAAAAAAAACTTTGTCTTTTGACCACATTTCTTGGAACTCTTTTTCTAATCCGTGCATCGGATAGAGCTTAATGTGCGCGTGATTTACGCCCATCCCCTCCATTACCATGGCCACCCTCTTTACTCCCAGCGCTTTTTCCAAAATTCCGGCAACTTTTTTTGAAGCCAGCATAAATTTTCCAAATACATCATCTGGCATTGAAAAAGCATGTGAATCAAAATGATTTTTAGTCAAAACCAAGGACATTCCTTTTGTGTTTGGGTTTAAATCTAAAACAGCTAAAAATTCATCGTCCTCCCAAATTTTTGCCGAGTCAAATTCCCCGGAAACTATTTTGCAAAAAATGCAATTATCCATATTTTAAGCGAGACAAATAAATTTTTCGAGTGCGAGGGGTTGGCTCCCCTGAAAGAGAGGATTAGCTCGAGGAGAAAAATTTATTTGCCGAGCGTTATTTCACCTGATAAGTAAGGTTTATTGTAACATTGATTTCCTGCTGGCCCGGCTGGATTGTTGGAGCGGGCGCAACAGAGTCCATTGAAGAGCCGCCCATCCCTACCGCCTTGCTGCTATAACCCACAGGATAATTATAATTTTCGTAAACGTTTATTAATTTTCCCAAGCTTATTCCAGAATCCTTTTCCAAATTCTGCGCATTCTTTTTTGCCTCGGCAATTGCTTTGGCTTTTGCCTGTTCTTTAAATTGTTCGGGGTTGTCAATTGTAAACTGTAAGTTTCCAACCAAATTAGCTCCACTTGCTGTTGACTGCGCCAAAATATCGCTGATTTTTGTAAAATCCCTTATTTTTACCTGCACATCTTGTTCTAATTTGTATCCCGTTAAAGTTGTCCCCGTTCTAATAGGATATATCATAGGCTCGCTTGAAGAAGCGCTCATTGGCACAGAATAATTATCGTACACAGGATTCAAGCTATAATTTGTTGTTTCAATATCTTTATCCTCAACTCCCAATTTTTTCACTGCCTCAATAACTGCATTCATCTTTTCTGTATTGCTTTTTGTGACATCTGCCACTGTTTTAGCTTGAGTTGTAACTCCCAAACTTACCACGGCCACATCGGGTTTTGCATAAACTTTTCCTTGACCCGAAACTGTAATTTGAAAATTACTCTGTTGGTTAATGGACTTATTTTGCAAAAGTATTTCTCCAACAAAAAAAACCAAAACACCCACAACTAAAACCCCCGACAACATAAAAACCTTATTTAAAAACTTAATTGTTTCTTGCTCCATATTTTTAAGCGAGGCAATAGACTTTTTGCAGGCCTTGGTCCACTTGTGCCGCAGGCACAAAGGGGGTTACCAACAGCCGGAAAAAAATTTGTTGCCGAGCGCAATTAATTATTCTGTTGTTGTGCCGTCAAATTCAGGGCCGTCTGCCTCGGCCTCTGCTTTTGTCTTTCTCATAACCCCGTCTTTGTGATGAGCCGGAGAATAAATGGTGTAAAGTTTTAAGCCTTGATCTCCTGCCACAACATTATGCTCCGCTCCCGCAGGTACAACAATTGCGCTTCCGTCAGAAATTTCATATTCATTGCCGTCAATAATGCATTTTCCGTTTCCTTTTTCAATCCTGAAAAATTGGTCGTTTTCTTCGTGTACTTCCATGCCAATTTCTTCGTTGGCAAGTAAAGACATTAAAACTAACTGGCTGTGTTTTCCAGTATACAACACCTTGCGAAAATTATCATTTCCCAGGGTGTCTTTTTCTATATTTGAACAAAATCCTTTCATATTTTTTAAATTTAATAATATTATTTTTATGGCGGAGGAGGTGGGCGGGTCATACGACCCGCCAAGGACTCGTCCGGTCAGCCGACCGGACGCCCAGTCGAATGACTGGGCGAACCCCATAAATTGAACCATTCCCCAGCGGAGAGGGTGGGATTCGAACCCACGGGACCCTTTCGGGTCACGGCTTTCCAAGCCGTCCCATTAGACCGCTCTGGTACCTCTCCGCTAGAGAATCGTTATTTTAAATTAAGAACATCTCTATATTGTTGTTTAAATAATCTTCTACCTTCTGTTGTTTTTAAAAATTTTTCTCTCCTTTCCGCGTCACTTTTCAGCTTATAAGCCTCATAACCGATTAAATCAACTGGTAAATAATTTTTTGTCGATTCCACTTTCCCATTTTTATGTTCAAAAATTCTTCTTTTCAGATCCCCCGTCATCCCTTTGTAAATATCTCCATTAAATAATTTTAAAAAATAAACATAAAACATATTTTTTAATGCGCCCGGTCATTCGACCGGGCGTCAGGTTGCGCAACCTGACGACTCCTCCAAATTTTATACTTGTTCTGGCCTTATAACTCCCGAATTGATCAAAGCCTGGAAATGCGCAGGACTTTTACGCCTTAAATATTCAATAACTTTTCCGCGCACATATTTTATTTCCAAGCTGTTTTCCTTAGCAAAACTGATAATCTTTTCCAAAGCTTCGGGCATTTCAGCTTCGTCTTTAACCATTAATTCAATTTCAGCAAGCCCATATTTAAAATCTTCATTTCCATAATCCACATAATCAATATCAATCCCAAAACCGTTCTTTTTATATTTTCTGCGCACCGTTCGGCAGGTGCAAAATCCGGCGTAATTATTTTTAAAATCATTTCCCAATACTTTTTCAACTTCCAGCTCGCCCTCAATCTCATGATATAAATCGCCAACCCTTTCGGCCGCAATTTCATTTAACGGTAATTTCAATTCCCATCTACCGGCGCGAGATCTCAACCACTTGTCATTTGAAGTCAAAGAATAATCAGCAGTGTCGTAATAAACATCCGTGAAAATCTTTTCGCCAATAAATTCAGCTCCGTCAATGAGCCTTTTTTCATCTTCCACAGTCAGCGTAAATTTCTTTTCAACTTCTATCATATTTTTATGCCTCTTAGTGCTGAGATGCGCTCTTCAATTGGCGGGTGGGTCATAAACATTTTTGAGAGCCAATGGGTTTTCTGTTTTCCCTTGTAAGGAGAATCAATAAACAATGAGCTTGTGGCGTCGTTGGTAACGCGCATTGGAGTTTGATCGGAAGAAATTTTTTCTAATGCCGAGGCTAAACCTTCGGGATATCGGGTAAGCAACGCGCCGTCGGCGTCTGCTAAAAATTCGCGCTTTCTTGAAATGGCGAGCTGAACCAATGTTGCCGCAATTGGAGCCAAAATTGCCGCCAAAATTCCTATAACTGCCAAAATAGCCCCTGCTTGCCCGTTGTCATCCCTGCTTCTTCTGCCCCCTCCCCACCAGCTGATTCTTAAAAACATATTTGCCAGCATTGCCACAACTCCGGCCAAAACAGCCACAACAGTTGATAAAAGCATATCTTTATTTCCGATGTGGGACAATTCGTGCGCAATAACTCCTTCTAACTCTGTCTTATTAAGACGGTTTAAAATGCCTTGCGTTACAGCAATAATTGCGTGGTTTTTATCTCTGCCGGTTGCAAAAGCATTGGGCTGCATTTCCGGAATAATATAAATTTTGGGAACCGGAAGCCCTGCGGTAATGCATAAATTTTCAATAATGTGATAAAGCTCTGGGTTTTTATCGTGATGTACGGGTTCTGCTCTGTACATCGATAAAACAATTTTATCTGAATACCAATAACTTCCAAAACTTGTTAAAACGCTCAAGCCAACGGCAAAATATAAAATTACATTGTCATTCAGCAAATAGCTGAAAAGCCAGCCAACGGCTATGATAAAGACCAAAAACCCAGTTAGCAAGAACCAGGTTTTACGGGTATTTGAATCTGCTTGCGTGTATATGCTCGCCATAATAATGTAAGTGAGCCGAAATAAAAATATTTTTTGCTCGGGTTGGCCGTGGGCGGGGCGCACAAAAAATATTTTGTTTCGACGGGCGAAAAACTAAAACTTCACTGACACGGGCTGTCTTTCTGTTTCGTTGGCTGTTTGGAATAATTCCATCTGTTTAAATCCAAAAACCGAAGCAATCACATTGTCCGGGAAGCTTTCAATTTTTATATTAAAATCTCTGACGTTTGTGTTGTAAAATCTGCGGGCGGCCTGAATTTTATCTTCAGTATCAGTGAGCTCTCTTTGCAATTCCAAAAAATTTGTTGAAGCCTTTAAATCCGGATAATTTTCAGAAACAGCAAACAAACTTTTCAAAGTGTTTGAAAGCTGATTTTCAGCTTCTGCTTTTTGGGGCAAACCTTGGGCGCTCATTGCAGATGCTCTTGCCTGGGTTACTTTTTCAAATAATTCCCTTTCATGAGTTGCATAACCTTTTACGGTTTCAACCAAATTGGGAATTAAGTCATACCTTCTTTTGAGTTGCACATCTATATCAGCCCAGGCCTCTTTGGCTCTGTTTTTTAATACGACAAAGCCATTAAAAGCGGCTATAACCCATACAACTACGATAGCGATTACCGCCAAGATAATCCAAGTTAAAATTGCCATAAATTTTTAATTATATGTTAATAGTATACTATTTTTGTGAATTTTATATTAAATAGTTCAAAAAAGGATGCTGGACAACAAATTTATAGTTAAATAATTTTAACAGCATAAAAAAGTCTCCCAGTTCTTCCCGCAGTTTTTCAGGACCTGAAAAAACCTCCCATAATTCTTTTGCAATATCTTTTGTGTATCGGTGCAAAATTTCGTAGTCTGCCTTTCTTTTTAAATAATTAATTATTTGTTTGAACTCGCCCCTGTCCAGCCAAATCCCATGGCATTTTTTACAAAAATCAACCTTCACTTTTGAATCGTCATATCCCACCTCCATTAGCATAATACGGCATATCGGGCACAAATGTTGTGTCATTTTAAAATCAAACCGGCTCGTATCCCGCCAAATGTCAAAATCCAGCCAGTTTAATTGTTTGTCTTTGTCGTCTTTTGCAAGGCGCAATTCATCCTTGTCAAACCAAATACCCAAACATTCGGGGCAATAATCCACCTCAACATTATGAAACAAAACCTTTTCTAATTTTTTATTATCATTTGGACAATCCATATATTTATAATAACCAAAAACACCCTTTTATGCAACAAAAAACCCCGCAATCGCGGGGTTTTTATTTTTAGTAGTCGCCACCCATCATTGGGTTTGCCATAGCGTGATTATGCCCATCTCTTCCGCCGGCTGGCGGATTCGGTAATTCTGAAATCACAGCTTCTGTTGTAAGCAACATTGAAGCTGCTGAAACAGCATTTTCCAAAGCTGTTCTTGTAACTTTTGTCGGGTCTACAACTCCGGCTATTATTAAGTCTTCGTAAACCATATTTGCGGCGTTAAACCCAAAATTGCCCGTGCCTTCTTTTACTTTTTGCGCAACAACCGCCCCATCAATGCCTGCGTTTTCGGCAATCTGTCTTATTGGCTCTTCAATGGCGCGTTTCAAAATGTTTACTCCGGTTTTTTCATCGCCTTCGGCAGAAACATTTTCCAGTGCGGTCAAGGTTCTTAATAAAGCAACCCCTCCGCCAGGAACAATTCCTTCCTCAATTGCAGCTCTTGTGGCGTGCAAAGCGTCTTCTAGCTTATGCTGTTTTGCTTTCTGCTCAACTTCTGTGGCGGCTCCCACTTTTATAACTCCAACTCCTCCGGACAACTTTGCCAGCCTTTCCTGTAATTTTTCTTTGTCAAAATCATTTGTTGAATCCTCCATTTGCTTTTTAATCAAGGCTGTTCTTTTTTCTATCTCATTTTTTTCACCTTTTCCTTCTACTATGGTGGTATTTTCCTTTGTTGAAATTATTCTTCTTGCCCTTCCAAGCATTTCCAATTCAGTGTTTTCCAGCTTCATTCCTTTTTCTTCTGTAATTAATTCGGCTCCTGTCACAACAGCAATGTCTTGGAGCATTTCTTTTTTTCTATCGCCAAATCCCGGAGCTTTTACCGCCAAGGCTGAAAAAATACCCCTTAATTTATTTAAAATCAATGTTGCCAAAGCGTCTCCCTCAACGTCATCAGCAATAATTACCAGCTCTTTTTTGCCCATTTTTACTATTTTTTCAAGCAAAGGCAAAATTTCCTGCAAAGACCCGATTTTTTTATCGGTCACCAAAATATAGGGGTCTTCCATAACCGATTCCATTTTTTCTGCGTTTGTAACCATGTATCCTGAAACATATCCGCGGTCAAACTGCAAACCTTTCACAATTTCTTTTGACAATCCAAAGGTTTTTGATTCTTCAACTGTCACAACTCCGTCTTTTCCAACCTCCTCAATAACTTCTGCAATCAAATCTCCCATTTCTCTGTCTTGAGCCGAAATTGTAGCAACCTGCGAAGTTTCTTCGCGCGTTGAAATTGACTTTGACATTTCTTTAAGCGCCTGCACAACCGCGTCTTTTCCTTTAATAATTCCTTTTCTCAAAGCCAAAGGATTGGCTCCTGCGGCCACGTTTTTTAATCCTTCGGTTGCAATTGCCTGGCAAAGTAAAACAGCTGATGTTGTCCCATCTCCGGCAATATCATTTGTTTTTGAGGCGACTTCTTTTATAATTTCGGCTCCAATGTTTTCAATATTATCTTCCAGCTCAATATCTTTTGCAATTGTAACTCCGTCATTTGTAATTGTGGGCGAACCGTAGCCAGAGCCCAAAACCACATTTCTGCCTTTTGGCCCCAATGTCACTTTGACTGCGTTAGCCACTTTGTCTAATCCGTTTTTTAAAACTTTGCGAGCATCCTCGCTGAATTTAATTTGTTTGCTCATTTTTATTTATATTTTTTAATGTTATGAGTAAGTGTTCGCTTCGCTCCCTTAGCCATATCTTTATTATTAAGCGAGGAAAATAATTTTGAGGCGCGATTCAGGACACGAAGTGCCTGACCGAGCGAGTTAGTTTTGCGAAGCAAAAATCACGAGCGTCGCAGCAAAATTATTTTCCAAGCGCTATTCTATTATTGCTAAAATGTCTTCCTCTCTTGCAATTAAATATTCTTTGTTGTCCACCTTAATTTCATTTGGCCCGTATTTTGTGAACAAAACAATATCTCCGGCTTTTACTGAAAGCGGAATTATTTTTCCGTCATTTGTTTTTTTACCCGACCCCACGGCAATCACTTTGCCTTGTTCTGATTTTTCTTTTTCTGCCGTGTCGGGCAAAAAAATCCCGCCTCGGGTTTTTTCTTCCAGCTTCATGGGCTCAATTAAAATATGATCTGATAAAGGTTTAATTTGCATATTTTTGGCAATTAATTATTTTGAGTGCTAATTTATTCTATACAGTAGTTTAGAAAATTTTCGCCCCAAAGTCAAGTATGCATAAAAAAAACGCGGCATGTTAAACCTCGCATCGCGCCTCAAGAAGCGCCCTCAAACGATCCGGCAAGACCGCCTTGCCAGCAGCGGAGACGAAAAACTCGCTCACCCGAAGTCTTGCTATGGCACGTCCCATGCAGGAGCCAACAGCCAAGGGATGAGGCAACACCCAGAAAAGGATTGTATCCTTGGAATCCGGAATATCTCTGATCCTTTTAGAAATACGCAAGGCCTCTGCTTCGCCGATGTCGAAATCCACGACAACCGCTTCTGGAACGAAACACTCGCATCCAATCCTGACTTGACGAGGAGTGAGTACCCGATAGACCAGCATACCCAGCCCCGCGATGTTCTTTTCCAGAAGCGAGTCATCAGAAACAAGTAACACTCTCATAGCCACTCCTTTCTCGCGGTCAACGACCGCAACAGAATTTGTACTTTTTGCCATTACCGCATGGGCATGGCTTGTTCCTACGAGGCTTACGCCGAGATCTCACCGGCTTGTTTCCCCTCCCGATTCGCAAAAAAGCCAGCGCTCCCGAAATGCAAGCTATTATAGTGCCCCTATCTCTCATAAACTCCCTCCTGGCTTGAATCAATCCAGGTGTCCAGACCGACAAGATTTCAAACAACACGATTTTTATACAATAAAACATCTGCAGCAAAAAAGCAAGAATACAGTGAAATGCGCCCTGCTCGCTTTTTTATGCCCACTGCGTCAAATAAACAACTGCACCCAAATTACAAAACGTTTTGTAATTTGGAGGACGCTTATATTTCATTAATTAAAAATATCCTAATGAATTTATCTAGAGAATAGACCTGCAATAATTCTTCAGTTCTCTCTGAAACATCATAAGGGCTGACCCAAACGCTATGCTGAAATAATTTATAACCCAGATTCAGTAAAATCTCTCTCAAAAGGTTTCTTGATTTTTTATGGCTCTTTGGAATGTCAAATATAACCATTATCCATTTGCCGTCTTTCCGTTTTTTATAATAATCTTTTTCTTTTTTAAAACTTGCTTTAATCGCCTCGTCCAGGCCCTTTTTTGTAAGAAGAAAAGCCTGTTTCCCTTGCAAATTTCTTACTTTTATAAAATTATTCCTTTTAAGATAAGATATAAAATTACTAAATTGCCGCCTGTTTTTCATTTTCCTATATTTTTCATAAATTGGATCTTCTAAGGGAATAAGCAAGTCACCCATTTTGTGTTTACGGCCATAAGCAATGTGGCCGATATCGCTTGCCACTTCTAAAAAATCTAGAAGAAATTGGTCAGTTATAGGAAGCTTCATAATTTTATTATTTATTTTCTATTCTGTTATTTTACCGCGCTTGCATCCATTTTACAAAACGTTTTTTATTTTGAATGCGACAGAAAGGCAAAATACTTATTGCAATAAAAAACTGGCGATGCTCCCAAAAGAGAGCTCGCCAGCCGGAACAGATAAGCGCGGACGCGCTTAGACGAGTTCTTTCTTGACGCCGATGAGCGTCAACAGGCGACTGGCCAGGAGGCTGGCGTCGAACGGCTTCTTGAAGGTTTCGTTGATGCTGGATCGGTCAAAACTCGTCGGTCTGCCGGCGTCGGGCAACAAGGCGACAAGAATCACTTCCGCGAATTCAGGGTTGCGGCGCAGGTTCTGACAGATCTGCAGCGCCTCGAAGCGGCCGATGGAGAAATCTACGATCATGCAATCCGGGTGAAAGCTCTCCGCTTGGATTCCGGCATCGAAACCACTCGTAGCCACCGCAACCTTGAACGAGCGCTCCGGCGGGAGTTCCCGCTTGATGTTCTCAATCAGGATCTGGTCCTGGGCCACAATCAGGACCTTGGCCATGACCTCGTCTTCCAGGTCGCCCAAGGGCATACCGTGTTCCTTGAGGAACTTGATCAGGTACTCGCGGGGGATACGTATGTCTTGAGATCCGGGAATACGGTAGCCCTTCAGCCGGCCCGAATCAAACCACTTGCTGACGGTGCGTGGGGCCACTTTGCAGATCTGCGCAACCTGGCTAGTGCTAAAAACCTTCATGACACTCAACTCCTTTCTTATTCTAAAAATGGGTCCATGCAACATAATAATTCGGAACCAAAAAATTCTAAACTATTACGTTGCAAGGACAAAAGAACTCATCTTTAAAAGAACTGATAATATTCAAATTTAACACTATCGCGATATTTGTCAATCAAGATTTAAGATATCTGCCGGTGTAGGATTTTTTAACTTTGGCAACATCTTCCGGAGTTCCTTCTGCAACAATCTGGCCACCTTCATCTCCCCCTTCGGGGCCCAAGTCAATTATGTGGTCTGCGCATTTTATAAAGTCTGTGTTGTGCTCAATTATTAAAACAGTATTTCCTTTTTCAACCAAACCTCTCAAAACCGTGATTAATTTTTTGATATCTTCAAAATGCAAACCGGTTGTGGGTTCGTCTAAAATATACAAAGTTCTGCCGGTTCCTTTCCTTGAAAGCTCTGTGGCAAGTTTTACCCTTTGCGCCTCTCCGCCGGAAAGCGAAGTGGCAGATTGCCCCAGCTCAACATAAGACAGCCCAACTTCTTTTAAGGTTTTTACCTTTTCATAAAGCCCCGGAATATTTTTGAAAAACTCCATTGCCTCCTCAACTGTCATGTCCAAAACTTCAGCAATGTTTTTATCTTTATAAGTAATTTCCAAAACTTCTTTGCTATACCTTTTTCCCCTGCATTCCTCGCATTCAACATAAATGTCGGGCAAAAAATACATCTCAACCTTTTTCTGGCCTTGTCCTTCGCAAGCCTCGCATCTTCCGCCCTTCACATTAAAGCTAAACCTGCCGGCGCCATATCCTCTGACGCGAGCCTCTTTTGTTTTTGTAAAAATATCTCTTATATATGAAAAGGCTCCGGTATAAGTTGCCGGGTTAGATCTTGGAGTTCTGCCAATTGGCGACTGGTCAACCAAAACAACCTTGTTCAAATTTTCAATTCCCAAAATTTCTTTGTGCTTTCCCGGCTCGTCTTTTGCCCTATAAAACTTTTTTAACAAATAACGGGCCAAAATATCGTTTACCAAACTGGACTTTCCGGATCCTGAAACTCCGGTGACGCAAACAAACTTGCCCAACGGAATTTTTACGTCTATATTCTTTAAATTATGCTCTTCTGCGCCTTTTATCTCCAAAAACTTCTGGTCCTTTATTTTTTGCTTTTTTGATTTCAACCCCTCTTCAATTTTTTTCCTTCCCGAAAGATAGTCTCCGGTCAAAGTATGGCTTTTAAGTAATTGAGCTGGCGTGCCCTCAAAAACAATTTTTCCGCCGTGCTTTCCGGCTCCCGGGCCAACGTCAACAATCCAATCAGAAGCCTGCATTGTTTGAGGATCATGCTCAACAACAACAACCGTGTTTCCCAGTTCTTTCAGTCTTACCAAAGTATCAATAAGCCTGTGCTGGTCTCTTGCGTGCAAGCCAATAGACGGTTCGTCTAAAATGTACAGCACTCCAGAAAGCTTTGAGCCAATTTGCGTTGCCAACCTTATTCTTTGTTCTTCTCCGCCCGCCAAAGTTCCTGCTTTTCTTGCCAAAGTTAAATATCCCAAACCCACATCAACCAAAAATTGAAGACGGTCAATTATTTCTTTTGTAATCGGCTGGCTTACCTTAACATCGGTTGCGCTTAATTCAGAATTTAATTTTTCAAAGAAAACTTTTGTTTTATCAACCGATGTTTCAGAAATTTTATCAATTGAAATATTTCCAACCGTAACCGCCAAAACTTCGGGCTTTAATCTTTTGCCTTTGCATTTTGGGCATTGCTTTATTACCATGTACTGCTCAATTTCCTGCCTGGTCCAGTCTGAATCTGTTTCGTGGTATCTTCTTTCCAAATTTTGGACCACGCCTTCAAATTCGCCTTCTCCGTACAAAATGATGTCTATTATTTTTTGGGGCAAATCTTTTACTTCCTCGTCTAAAGAAAAGTTGTGTTTTTGGGAAAGCTCATAAAGCTTTGAATAATAATATCCCTGACGCCCCACCTTGTGCGAGGCTCTGCTCCACGGCCAAATGGCGCCTTCGGCAATTGTTAAATTTTTGTTTGGCATCACCAGCTCCGGGTCAACCTCCAACTTTTCTCCCAAACCCGTGCATTCGGGGCATGCGCCGTAGGGGTTGTTAAAAGAAAAAATTCTTGGTTCTAATTCGGGCAAAGAAATTCCACAATCTTCACATGCAAAATGTTCTGAAAATATTAAATCATTATTTTCTTTCGACTTCTGGTTTTTGGCTTTTTGGCTGATTATTACAATTCCTTTTCCAAGCTTTAGTGCTATTTCAAGAGAGTCCACCAGCCTTGACCTGTCTAAATCTTTGTCTAACACCAATCTGTCAACAACAACTTCTATGTCGTGTTTTTTCTGCTTGTCTAATTGCTTCTGCATTCCTTCCTCAATCGGAAAAATCGCGCCGTCAATTCTTATCCTCACAAATCCTCCGCGCTGAATTTCTTCTAAAACAGCCTGGTGTTCGCCTTTTTTTGAACGTATCACCGGACCCATCACTGTAATTTCCCTCGGGCGTAGCCCTACGGGCGAGCCAGAATTTTTGGGCAATTTCAAAACTTGGTCAACAATCTGGTCAACTGTTTGGCGCGAAATCAATTTTCCGCAGTTTGGGCAATGCGGTTTTCCAATCCTGGCATATAAAAGACGCAGATAATCATAAATTTCTGTAATCGTTCCAACCGTGGATCTTGGATTGTGTGTAGATTTTCTCTGGTCAATTGAAATTGCCGGGCTGATTCCTTCTATTTTGTCCACGTCGGGTTTGTCCATTACTCCCAAAAACTGCCTGGCATAAGCCGACAAACTTTCAACATATCTTCTTTGCCCCTCTGCATACAAAGTATCAAAAGCCAAAGAGCTTTTTCCAGAACCGGAAAGCCCGGTAATCACAACCAGTTTATTTTTTGGAATGTCCAAGTCAATATTTTTGAGGTTGTGAACCCTTGCTCCCCTTATTTTTATAAAATTATCACTGCTCATAATGCGATATAATTTTTGCGTAGTTCATTATACACTTTTTTAAAAAACCTTTCAAGGGTGGCAATTCGCTCACACACGTATGAGCGAATACAAAAAAAGACCTTGGCAGGAAAGTTTCCCGCCAAGGCATGGTATTTTTGAAATGAGCGCATCTGCCGCTTTGCTAGATCGGCTATGCGCGACCCAAGACTTTGTTGACGTAGTTAATCATGTTTCCCACGTCGCGGAAGTCTTCCAGAGCTCTGTCGGGGATGGCAATGTCGAACTCATCCTCGAGTTCCATTGCTATCTCCGTCATGTCCAGAGAATCGGCATCCAAATCGTCGATGATCTTGGTGCTGCGCCGAAGCTCGCCTACGCCGACTCCCATCTGCTCAGCGATTACGCTGAGAACGCGTTCTTCAACTGTCATTTCTCCTTGGGACACCCTGTGTCTCCTTTCAATTCAATAGAGTCAAGGTTCAAGTAAATACCAGTTTATCATTTTTGCGAGCTTTGTCAACGCGCGCATGTAAAAAAAATCGACGGCGGAACCATCATGCGAAATGGCTCAAGCCGTCGTTTTCCCAAATGGGAGATTGATAGGCGGTTCTATGAACCGCTTGAGGCGTCGGGAGTCGGCGGCTAGCCAAGTGGCTAACCGCCGCGGTCAGATGCCCGCGGCAAAGGGCCCTTCGTTCGCGGCCATGGTGATATCGGCGGTGGCGCTCTTCGCATTCAACGTCATCGTCAGCAACTTCCTCATGGCAACTTCTCCTTCAACTGGTAACACTACTTTCCAAAAACCGAACTCTCCTCACTGACGAATCGCACGGAACAGAGACCGCTACGATTGGAATCTCCCGATTCCAACCACCTCCTTTCTTCCCCCTTGGGAACTTGTGTGCTAATTTATGTATTATATTCCACTTTCTTTTTGTGTCAAGCTTTTTCCTTGTAAATAGGCTATTTTATGCTAAAATCTGGCTATGGAAAGATTCGAGATTGTACCAAAAACCAAAATAGACCAGCTCCCAAAAACAGCTGGAGTGTATGCTTTTTTTTCTAAAAATCTAGAAGCTATATATATAGGAAAGGCAATTAACATACAAAGCCGGGTTAAAAATCATTTTAACCAGCCGAGCTACCGCGATAACTTGTTTATTGAAAAAGTTGATAAAATAGGGTTTTTTGAAACGGGCTCTGAAATTGAAGCCTTAATTTTGGAGGCCAACTTAATAAAAAAATACCAGCCCAAATTCAACGTGGTCTGGCGCGATGACAAAAACTATTTTTATGTTGCTATCGCGAAAAATAAAGAAAAAATCCCGTATGTTTTTATAACGCACCAAAAAAATCAGGAAAAAACTGAATATATCGGGCCTTTTGTTGAGGGAACTGCTTTAAAAAAAACCCTAAGATTCCTGCGCAGAGCGTTCCCCTACTACACCTCGGCTAAACATCCTAAAAATAAATGCACATATTGCCATTTGGATTTGTGCCCAGGCCCTGAACCCGATTTGGCAGATTATCGCAGAAACATCAAAAAACTAATTTTAATTTTAAAAGGCAAACGGAGCGCAGTTTTGCGCGCGCTAAAAAAAGAGATGAAGCAGGCGTCAGCAGAACAAAATTTTGAAAAGGCAGGCAAGATTCGCGACAAAATTTATAATTTGCAACAGATAATGGCGCACACTCACGTAATAGAAAATTCGAAATCCGAAGCACGAAATTCGAAACCAGATGCAACAAAAACATTAGCAGATATTTTGGAAATAAAAAAAATAGATAGAATTGAGTGCTATGACGTTTCAAACATCCAGGGCAAACACGCCACCGGCTCTATGATTGTTTTTGTTAACGGCGAACCAAATAAAAATTTATACAGAAAATTTAAAATCAATCCGCCGGCTGGCGGAGGCGAGCAAAAGCCAAATGATATCGCAATGCTCAAGGAAACACTAGAAAGAAGGTTTTTGCACCAAGAATGGGAGTACCCGGAAATCATGCTGATAGACGGTGGTAGGGCGCAATTAAATGTTGCTGTAAATTCTAAAAACCAAAACTTAAAAACAAATCGTATTAAAGTTATATCAATTGCAAAAGGCAGGCAAGAGCTTTTTATAGAGGGCCAGCCTAACCCAATTTTTTTGAAAAATTTGCCGCAAGATGCGTATAGCTTAATAAAAAGCCTGGATGACGAAGCTCACCGCTTTGCCATTACTTACCACAAAAAATTGAGAAGCAAAGGCTTATTTAACAAATAATCTGGTATTTTCAGCCAAAATATGGTAAGCTTAAAAATAGCATGAAAAAGCTTCTCTCACAGATAGCAGCTGCGGCTTTGGGGCTGTGGCTTGCTAAACTATTTATACCCGGAGTTTACGTTTCACTTTTACCGGATTCAAACTTTTTTGGCGTAAAACTCACGGCTCTCTGGCAAATTTATTTGCTTTTGGCAATTATTCTCGGCCTTTTGAATTTTTTTGTAAAACCCGTTTTAAAACTGGTGGCGCTCCCGCTGGAAATAATAACTCTCGGACTTTTCAGCATTGTAATAAGCATGGCAATGGTTTGGGTGGTGGATCTGGTGTTTGAAGAATTAACTGTGCCGCTGTTCTTTCCCCTGCTTTGGACCAGTCTGATAATATGGGCATCAAATTTAATAATTAAAAAAATATTAGTTAAAAACGACGATTAATATGAACCAAATTTTATTTTATTCGCAAATAGCTGTTTCAATAGTTTTGATTGTTTTAATAGTTTTACAGCAAAGAGGAACCGCTTTGGGGTCCGCTTTTGGCGGAGGAGGAGAATTTTATTCTCAAAGGCGGGGCGCGCAAAAAAAAATTTATTACGCTACAATAGTGGCGTCTGCTCTCTTTATAATTTTAGGGATTTTAAACGTTTTACTCCCATAAGAAACAAACATATAGATGAAAAAATCCAAATTTCCAAGCTTTTCCCAATGGAAGCAAATTTTTAAAGTACTGGGAAAGCAAGAAAAAATAGCGTTTTCGGCATTTGTCGTATTAGCTGGGGCATCTTTAATTTTTTTGGCGTCCACTTTTTACATAGGCAACACAAAGGTTGTTCCGGCCACCGGAGGAATATATACCGAAGGGGTTGTGGGCCAGCCCAGATTTATTAATCCGATTTATGGTGAAACAAACGACACAGACAGAACCTTAATAGACCTTATTTATTCCGGATTGATGACTTACGACAAAGATGGAAACATTGTAAATGACTTAGCCGAAAGTTTTACTGTTTCTGACGACGGCAAAACTTACAATTTTATTTTGAAAAACAATGTTTTTTGGCAGGACGGACAGCCTTTAACAGCAGACGACATAATCTTTACCATAAAAACTATCCAAAACTCAGATTACAAAAGCCCGTTGCGGGCTAACTGGGTTGGAATAGACGTGCAAAAAGTCTCAGACAAATCTGTCGCATTTATCTTAAAAAGCCCGTATAATTCCTTTTTAGAAAACTGCACGGTCAAAATTATTCCTCAACACATTTGGGAAACCGTTTTACCCGAAAATTTCACGCTTTCCACCTACAATTTGCAACCCGTCGGTTCGGGACTATATTCTTTTTCCGGACTTTCGCAGGCAAGCGACGGTTTTATAAAAAGCATTGATTTAAAAACAAATCACGCATATTACGGAAAACTTCCATATATATCCAATATCTCGTTCCAATTTTTTGCAAACAAAGAAGACCTGATAAAATCAGTAAATGCAAAGCAAATAGACGGCTTCTCCTCTTTAGAAGAAAAAGAAATAAAACAAGGCTGGTCTGCAAGCGAAAAATTTTCTGTTTATTCAATGTCTCTGCCAAGATATTTTGCAGTATTTTTTAACACCACTAAAACAAAACTTCTTTCAGATATAAATATCAGGCAGGCATTAAGCTATGCCGTAGATAAAAACGAGCTGGCAAAACAAATAAGTTCTTCAACAAAGAGCAAAATATCCATTGTTGACTCGCCTATTTTACCCGATTACTATGGATTAGGAGCTCCGAGCGCTCCTTATCAATATGACACCGATAACGCCAATAAACTTTTGGACAAAAGCGGTTTTAAGGATTCGGGCTCCGGGCAAAGAGCAAAGCCAAACAACAAAAAGCCGGCCTTTCAGTTTAAAAGCTACCTGGCATCGGGAACAAAATCATCTGATGTGACCCAGCTTCAGTCATGCCTGGCTCGATTGGATAACAGTTTTAAAACCTTAATGCAAAATGAAACAAATGGAACTTATGGAAAAGGCACAGAAGACGCCGTAACAGAATTTCAAAAAAAATATTTGCCAAGCGAAAAACCCACCGGCGAGGTTGGCAAAGCAACCAGAACAAAACTCAATGAACTTTGCATTGTCCAACAAGCCGATTCAACTCCTCTAAAATTCACCCTAACAACTATAAACCAACCGCAATTAGTCCAGGCAGCGAACATATTAAAAGACTACTGGCAAAAAGTTGGGGTTGCCATAGAGGTAAAAACAGTTGAGATATCGGAATTAAAAACTATAATAAAGACAAGAGACTTTGACGCTCTTTTGTACGGAGAAGTTCTCGGCTCTGAACCGGATGTTTTCCCGTTTTGGCACTCCTCACAGATAAACGATCCCGGATTAAATTTATCGTCTTACCAGAACAAAGACGTTGACCAGTTATTAAAAGAATCAAGAGAAACATTGGACACCGCCACAAAGCAAGACGATTACGAAAAATTACAGGATATTATAATTAAAGATTCCCCCGCCCTATTCCTTTATAATCCAGATTATGTTTACTGGGTTTCTCAAAAAGTGAATGGCGTAGAAACCACAAAAATAGTTGATCCCGCAAAAAGGTTCTCAAATATTCAAAATTGGTATTTAAAAACTAAAAGAGCATGGAAATAATATGGACTTTGATTTAACAAAATTAACTCCGGACGTTCGCACATTAAACGACATGCGCAATGTTTTGGCAGACAGGGATTTTGTAAAATCCTCTCCAAATTTTAATTTGTATTACATGTACCGGGGCATAGAAAAAACCGACGGCTTAAGATATGACATTACTGTTATGCCGGCAAATTTTATTGGAAACGAATTCACAAAAACAAAAGGCCATTATCATTTGGAAAATTGGCAGGAGGTTTACACGGTTTTAGAAGGGGCCGCCATTTATTTAATGCAAAAAAGGGGCGGAAACCGGGAAATTGAAGACGCATATTACGTTATAACAAACAAAGGTGAATCTATTATTATCCCTCCGTCTTACGGACACGTCACAATAAATCCTTCTGACCGCGAAGAATTAAAAATGGCGAATTGGGTTTCTCCTGATTGCAAGGTTGATTACAAGCCATATGAAGAAAAACAAGGCGCGTGCTATTACTACACCAAAAATGGGTGGATAAAAAATGAAAATTATAAATCTGTTCCGGAATTAAGGGAAGAAAAACCGTTAAAATCCCTGCCGGAAAATCTAGACTTTTTAAAATAGAAATATGAAGCCAAGAGGCAAGCCGATTATATGGAGCCCAGAAATTGCTTATGCAGTTGGTCTTATAACTACAGATGGAAATTTATCGCCCGATGGCAGACACATTGATATTACATCAAATGATTTCCAGCTTTTAGAAACCGCTAAAAAATGCTTAGTAATAAATAATAAAATCACACCAAAATATAGTGGATCTACGGGACTGAAAAGTTCTTATCATATTCAGTTCGGAAATGTGATATTTTATAAATGGCTTGAAAGCATAGGGCTTATGCCAAATAAATCTAAAATACTTGGCCATCTCAAAATTCCAGAAAAATACTTTTTTCATTTTCTTAGAGGATTTTTAGATGGCGACGGGAACGTGTTACGATATATGGACAAGGTTTTTCCAAAAAGCGAGAGATTATATTTGAGGTTTTACTGTGCTAGTACAAAACATTTGGAATGGCTACAAAAAAATACTAAAAAATTGGCGAATATAAACGGAAGGATCAAAAAAGATACAAAAATTTATACGTTGGTGTATGCAAAAAAAGAATCTTTAAAGTTATTACCGCTTATTTATCCTAATAAAAACGTGCATTGTTTAATTCGTAAATATAAGCAAATAGAATCATTTTTGTAGTTTCATGCCGCGGTGGCGGAATTGGCAGACGCACGGCGTTCAGGTCGCCGCGATCGCAAGGTCATGAGGGTTCGAGTCCCTCCCGCGGCACAAAAAATTATGAAATACTCAGGGATAATTTTTGATTTTAACGGTGTAATTTTGTGGGATAGTAAATGGCAGGATGAGGCGTGGCAAAAAACTGCCAGAGATTTAACTGGCCGAGAATTTTCAGAAAAAGAAATGCAAGACGTTGTTCATGGACGGACCAATAAAGAAGCTCTATCTTATTTACTAAAAAAAGAAATTATTGGCGATGAGTTGCAAAAATTGACCGAAAAAAAAGAAAAATGCTACCGAGATATTGCAATCAATAAACCTGACTTTAAGCTTTCTCCCGGGGCGGAAGAATTATTTAATTTTTTAAAAACAAATAAAATCCCTTTTAATATCGCGACTTCCTCGGAAAAAAATAATGTCGAGTTCTTTTTCAAAAATTTGCTACTTGATAGATGGTTTGACATCAACAATATTGTATATGACGATGGAAAACTCCCAAGCAAGCCAGCCCCAGATATCTATTTGAAGGCTGCTGAAAAAATTGAGTTACCCCCACAACGCTGTATTGTTATTGAAGATGCAATATCTGGTATTACGGCGGCGCAAAACGCTGGCATTGGTAAAATCATTGCCTTAAATTCTGAATCAAAACAAAAAAAATTTCGTGCGTTCTCGGGTGTTAAGCGTATTATCACTAAACTTAATCAAATAAACATTAAAGATTTTGAAAGTTGAACAAAAAGTTTAAATAATTAAAAACTTATGATAAATTCAAAACAAAAAAATCCGCCAAGACGGGCGGAAAATTCACTTAAAATTATTCCTCTCGGAGGATGCGAAGAAGTTGGTAAAAACATGACCGTTTTTGAATATGGCAATGATATTGTCATTTTAGATATGGGCTTAATGTTTCCGGAAGAAGATATGCCGGGAATTGATTATGTAATTCCAAACGTAGAATACCTTAAAGGAAAAGAAAAAAACATCCGCGCGGTTGTTTTTTCACATGGACATCTAGACCATATTGGGGCCGCCGCAATTTTACTAAATAAATTGGGAAATCCTCAAATTATCGGCAGGCCGTTAACATTGGAAATGGTAAAACACCGTGTTGAAGACACCTACCACGGAGCTTCCAAAAAATTGAAAACAGTTTATGTGCAAGATTTAAATCAAAAAATAAATCTTGGAGCTTTCACATTGGGATTTTTCCAGATTGACCACACAATTATGGACGCCGTTGGAGTAATTTTACAAACTCCGGTGGCAACGGTAATACATCCTGGAGACTGGACAATTGAAAAAAATCCGATTGGCAGGAAAGAAATTGACTACACGCATTTGTCAAAATTACCAAGGCCAACCATTTTAATGCTCGAAGCTCTTGGCTCAACGAATTCATCAGAACCTGTTACCGAAGAAGAAATGTTAAAAAACCTTTATATGCTAATGGAAAAAGCTCCGGGACGCACAATTATTGCCACTTTTTCTTCGCAAATTGAAAGAATAAAACAAATTTTGGAATTTGCCGCGCGCACGAACCGGAAGGTTGCTCTGGACGGATTTTCAATGAAATTAAATATTGAATTGGCAACAAGATTGGGATATATAAAAATCCCAAAGGGAGTGATAATAACCGCCGACAAAGCCCATGCCTTCCCGGACAACAAAGTTATAATTGTTTGCACAGGAGCTCAAGGCGAAGAAATGGCTGCGCTCCCAAGAATTGTCGCAGGAAACCACAAACACATAAAAATTAAAAAGGAAGACACTGTAATCTTTTCTTCTTCGGTAATTCCCGGAAACGAAAGAACTGTCCAGAGATTAAAAGACAATCTTTACCGCCAGTCTGACTATGTTTACCATTCAGATATTATTGATGTGCATATGTCGGGACACGGTAATATTAACGGCATAAAACAGATGTTGCGCGAAATCGGCCCGGACTTCTTTGCACCGGTTTACGGAAATCACTATATGTTGAAGGAAGGCGCAAAAATTGCACGCGAAATGGGTTTTAGAAAAGACAGAATTTTTGTTCCAGACAACGGGTCAGTTATAAAATTCACCCATTCAGCAAGCTCAGGGCAAGCAAGCGCTGAAATTCTTAAAGAAAAAGTGGCGGCAAATTATGTTTTCGTTGACGGTTTGGGAGTTGGAGATGTTGGAGAAATAGTTTTGCGCGACAGGCAGGCTTTGGCTCAAGATGGAATGTTTGTTATTGTGGCAATAATAGATAAAACAACCGGCAGGGTTAAAGGTTCTCCGGATATTATTTCCCGCGGATTTGTGTACTTAAGAGAATCAAAAGACTTGCTTAGCCAAACTCGCAGAAAAGTGATTGAGATAGTGGACAAATCTGCAGGCCACGGAGGAGCTGTAAACTGGGTCTATGTAAAAGATGAAATCCGCAACAAAATTGGCGACTTTTTGCACACCAAAACCGAAAGAAGGCCAATGATTCTCCCAGTTGTCATTGAAGTCTAAAATTAGCGCATTCGCTCACACGCGTCTGAGCGAATAGAAACAAATAAAAAACGGCTCATACTACCAGTGCGAGCCGTTTTTTATTTCATGCGCTTTTTGATTGCATTCAATTCAGAAAACGTTTTTAAAATTGGAGGATTAATAATTTATGTAAAAAAAAGAGCCGGGCGAGGTTCTCTGCGATCTGTCTGACGGCAGGTAGAGAATTCCTCACTCGGCTTTTACGTTGCAACTCTTACTGTGCGCATGGCAATTCCAGCTTCGCAAACACAAAGTAGGTTTGCTTGGCGGCCACGAGACGCATGCGCTCAATTTCTTCAAAAGTTTTACCGAAACCAGAAAGCTTCCTCGCGGTTTGCTTCCAGGCCGTGTCGTCATCAACCGCGATAACAATGTGGCCATATAATCCCCACCATGCAGCGCTCGCCACCTTGTCGCGCAGCCTAAAAATGTAAAGGTACACAGCTTGCTCCTTCTCGTAAAAATCAGACGGCTCTATCCTGCTTATATTAATAATACATCTATTTTATGTATTTGTCAAGATTTACCCGCTCCCTTGTTAGTGCTAAAATCAAGTAATTAAATTTTAAAATTATGAGAATAATATCTGGCATACAGCCAACAGGGCAAATACATATTGGAAATTATCTTGGGGCAATTAAGCAATGGATTGCGTTGCAGGAAAAAAACGAATGCGTTTTTATGATTGTTGATTTGCATGCGCTTACCGCACCCTACGACCCCAAAACTTTGCAGGAAAAAATTACAGAAAAATTGATTGCCTATATCGCAGCCGGAATAGACCCCGAAAAAGCAATCATATTTGTGCAATCACAAATAAAAGAACACACAGAACTGGCCTGGCTGTTAAACACTATCTGCCCCATTGGCGAGCTGGAAAGAATGACGCAATACAAAGATAAATCTAAAAAGTTCAAAGACAACATTAATGCCGGCCTTTTAGATTACCCCGTTTTAATGGCTGCGGATATTCTGCTATATAAAGCAGAGGCTGTGCCGGTTGGAAAAGACCAGGAACAGCACGTGGAGCTGACAAGAATGCTGGCAAAAAAGTTTAACAATAAATTTGGAAAAACCTTTCCGGAACCAAAAGAATTGATGCCTGAATTGGGGGCGAAAATAATGTCTTTAACAGACCCGAAAAAGAAGATGTCAAAATCTGATGACCCCAAAAGCTATATTTCTTTATTTGACTCTGAAGAAGATATAGAGAAAAAAATAATGTCGGCTCAAACGGATTCCGGCAAAGGAGTGATTTTTAACGTAACAAAAAAACCCGGCATTTCAAACCTGCTCACCATATACAGCCTGCTGACGGGCCAGCCGATTTCAGCCATAGAAAAAAAATTCAAAGGAAAGGGCTATGGAGACTTTAAAAAGTCTCTCGCAAAAGTTGTTATTGAGTATTTAGAGCCATTTCGCAGAAAACAAAAAGAACTCTTGTCCAGAGACGTGTATGTGCAAGAAATTTTGAAAAAGGGGCAATCAAGGGCGCAGACCATTGCCCAAGTCACTATGCAAGAAGTAAGGTCAAAAATGGGCCTAATAAATTAAGTAAATAAAAACAGGATATTTTTTGCGCTCGGGCTGGCCGTGGGTTTGGCGGGCGTGCAAAAAATATCCTGTTTTTATTTACTCATGATAAAGTCCGATAGCTCTTTTTTCTTTACATCCAGCAGCACCGGGCTTTCAGCCTCAATTGTAAGCCTTAGAAGCGGCTCTGTATTAGACGCGCGCACATTAAACCACCAATCAGGATACTCAACCGTAACCCCGTCTAAATAATCCTGTTTCCCGTCAGAATACTTTTCTTTTATTTTTCCCAATACTGCATCTTTATTTTCTATTTTAAAATTAGTTTCAACGGCTTTTGCATACGGAGACAATTCAGTTGCGATATCTGAAACTTTTTTATTGCTCTCTGAAATCACTTGTAGCAGCACCAAAAACGCAATCATTCCGGAATCCATATAAAAGTTATCTTTAAAGCAATAATGGCCCGACATTTCTCCCCCCATTGAACCGTTGTTTTTTAAAAGACCCTCTCTAACATTTACAAATCCTACAGCAGTTTTTATGGGCATGCCCTGCCATTTTTCAACAAATTCAGGTACCGCCTTAGAACAAATTGCATTATATGCAATGGCAGATTTTGGATACTTTTTTAGAAAGTATTGTGCCAGCATTAAAAGCACAACATCCGCCCGGACCATTTCTCCTTTTTCATCTATTAAAAATATTCTGTCAGCATCGCCGTCAAAAATAAATCCAAAGTCAGCCTTTTGATTGTTTATTTCCTCTTTAATCTGGTTTGTAGACCCTTCCTCTAGAGGATTTGGGCTGTGGTTTGGAAAATTTCCGTCTGGCTTATGGTTGAGCAAAAAAACCTTGGCCGGCAAATGATCCCCAATTTTTGAAACAACTTCCCCCGCCACCCCATTTGAAGCATCAACCACAATAGAAAATGGTTTTACTCCCGCCTCCGCAAAAACCGAAATATGGCTGATAAAATCAGGCAAAATGTTTTTTTGAAATATCTGGCCCTTTTTTGTTTTGAGCTGTTTGCCCTCTTTTTCAATAGCCTCAGCCGTACTTAATAAATCCTTGCCGCGTATTATTTCAATGCTATTTCCGGTCTTTTTAATCATCTTAAACCCGTTATACTCTTTTGGGTTATGGCTGGCTGTTATCATAATGCCCGCATCTATATCCTCACCCGCTCCAATCGCAAAATAAAGGCATTCTGTGGGCACTTGTCCTATGTCATAGACATTTGAGCCGGACTGCACAATTCCATCTGATATAGCGCCTAAAAGCTCCTTTCCTGAAATCCTTGAATCGCGAGCTAAGGCTATTTTTTTTGCCCCGGTTTGCCGTACAAACGCTTGGCCTATTAAAAAAGCTGTTTTTTTATCTAATTCCTTAGGGAAAATCCCCCTTACGTCGTACGATTTGAATATGTTTTGATTGTTCATAATATAATGATGAGACTTGCAATTTCTCTGAAAATATTATAGTATTATAGCATAATTTAAGATAAAATAAATATGAAAACCTACGAATTAACATACATAATTTCCTCGGAAGTTACAAGCGAGGAAGCCCAGGCTTATGCAAGAGAGGTGGACTCCTTCATTCAAAGCAAAGAAGGCATAATAATAAAGTCTGAAAACCCTGTTGCCAAAACATTGTCTTTCCCCATCAATAAAATCGGGTCTGGCTATTTTACAGTATCCGAATTCCAGGCAGAACCAGACAAGATAAAGGATATAGAAGAGAAGTTAGAAAAAGACGGAAAAATTTTACGGCACATGGTTACCATAAAAAAACCGTTTAAAATCCAAAAAGAAAGAAGAACCAGAAAAGAACCCATGTTTTCAGCAACAGCAGAGCCAGAAAAAAGTAAAACCCCTGCAGAGGAAACTCCGTCAGAAACTGAAGAACAAAAAGAAGAAAAAAAACCGGTTAAAAAGGTCGAATTGGAAGAAATTGATAAAAAATTAGACGAAATTTTAGGAGAATAATGAACCTAAATAAAGTCTTTGTTTTAGGAAACGTCACCCGCGACCCAGAGGCAAGATCTTTGCCATCAGGAGCTCAGGTTACTTCTTTTAGTATAGCAACAAACAGATTTTACACCGACGGCACAGGACAAAAAAAAGAAGAGGCTGAGTTTCACAATATCGTCTGCTTCGGAAAATTAGCCGACATAAGCTCAAGATATTTAAATAAGGGGTCAATGGTTTTGATTGAGGGGAGAATAAAAACAAGAAACTGGGTAAATCAGCAGGGAGCCAAACAATACAGAACAGAAATAATTGCAGAATCCTTGCAATTAGGACCTAAAAATTCAGGAGCCGCATCTGGTTCAGGATACAAAAGTTCCGGATACGGAAAGCAATCCCAAACCCCAGAGCCCGAAGCCCTAAAAACTGAAGAAATACCGATAATAGAAGAAAACTACACTCCACCGCAGAATTCAAACGATTCTGCAGAGGAACCCAAAAATCCAGTTTTTCAAGGAGATTCCAGTGACGAAATTGACGTAAAAGACATTCCTTTTTAAAATTTTTTCAATTCTAATTAAAAACTAAAAATTTAGCGATATGTTTTGTTATTTTTGCCAAAAGAATATTGATAATATAGATTTCAAGAATACAGAGTTGCTGTCGCGTTTTATTTCCGGCTTCTATAAAATAAAACCGAGAAAGAAAACCGGGCTTTGCGGAAAACACCAAAAAGCCATTGCCAATGCAATCAAACGCGCACGCCAGATGGGAATGCTCCCCTACACGCCAAAATAATTTTGCAAGAAAAAAGCCCCGCACTCGGGGCTTTTTTAATTATTTGACTTCTCGGCTCATTTCAAATTGAATAGTACCAAGTTTTTGATATAATTCGCTTTCGGAAACATCTTTTGTCAACCTACTACTAATACTGCCATTTTTATCTAACCTGCTTGCAGATCCCAAAACATTTTCCTGCCCCTTTCTAAAAGCTTCTAAAACCCAATAAGCGGCTGCATGCTCTCCCCTCAGCCAAAGATCCTTGGCATTTTGTACCATTTGGGCAAGATTTGTGTCTCCTTCAGTTTCGGCCAATTCTCTAGTTAAAGAACTCATAAGATCTGCTACATCTTCTTCGCTTTCCCTTGATTCAAATTTCTCTCCCATAATTTTAAAAATTTAATAATACTTATTCTTTTATTTTCATCGCTTCCTGTTTTATCTTCTCCATTGCCGGGGGGTGTTCTTTTAAATAAGCTTTGGCTGCTTCGGTGCCTTGACCGATTTTTTCTCCTTCCAGGGTAAAAAAGCTTCCTGTCTGCTTTATTATTCCAGTGGCTAAACCAGCCCTCAAGGCGTCTCCTGCTTTTGAAATCCCCTCATTGTAATAAATATCAAATTCAGCTGTTTTAAACGGAGCTGCAACTTTGTTTTTTACAACTTTTGCCTTAACCCTGTTTCCTATAATTTCATCTCCTGACTTTATTTGGGCGGTTCTTGCCAAATTAATTCTTACAGAAGCATAAAATTTTAAGGCCAAACCTCCTGGCGTTGTTTCGGGATTTCCAAAAACCATTCCAACTTTCATTCTGGTTTGGTTTAAAAAGATAACCATTGTGTTTGTTTTCGACATAATTCCAGAAAGTTTTCTGCAGGCCTGGCTCATCAGCCTTGCTTGCAAGCCCATGTGCTGGTCGCCAATTTCTCCTTCAATTTCTCTCTGCGGAGTCAAGGCCGCAACCGAATCAACAACAATCACGTCAACGGTTCCTGTTTTAACAAGCGTTTCAACAATTTGCAAGGCCTGCTCTCCCGAATCGGGCTGTGAAATCAATAAATCGTCCACATTTACTCCAATTCTTTTTGCGTAATCTGGATCCATTGCGTGTTCTGCATCCACAAAAGCGCAGGCTCCCCCTTTTTTCTGGGCTTCAGACAGCACATGCAAAGACAACGTTGTTTTCCCAGAAGATTCAGCTCCGTAAATTTCTATAATTCTTCCTCTTGGCATTCCCCCAACTCCCAAAGCCATGTCCATGGCGATTGAACCGGTTGGAATTACGTCAACATTCACCGCGTGGATGTCTTTCATTTTCATAATCGCCCCCTCGCCAAACCTTTCTTTAATTTCATCAATCGCGCTATTCAACGCCTTGTTTTCCTTGGGCTCTTCTTTTTTTTCTTTTTTTATTTTTTCTTCTTTCGCCATGTTTTTTAATTAATTATTTTGTAAATTTAAAAGTGGAGAGTATTTCATGCGTATCGCCATCTGTCTCAGGATTATTTTTAGTCTGGATATAAAAATGCTGACTTAAACTTGAATTAAAAATTATTTCGCACAAATTAGAATCGCATGATATGCTTCCTTTTATTTGGCCTAATTCAAAATTTTTCCAATCTCTTGTTCCTAAAACAAAGTTATTATCTTCTGTAATTAATCTTACGTAAGAAGCCCTGTTTTTATTAAAATCAGAAATTTTTTTATTTATATCTAGGCTTAACAAGCTGTATGCGCCCATTTCTCCTGGACCGCCTATTTTAACAACCCAATCCGACGGATATTTTATTTCAAAACCATGTTCTGTGTTTGTATATGTTTTCCACCCGGCAGTGGCGCCGCCCGCAACGGGTGCATTTTTGGAAACAGCAGAACCCGCAAACACATCATACTGCACTTGGCATGGGCAGGTCCATTGCAAAGGTTCATTTTCGCCCGAAGTAACTTTTCCTGGTGTTATATTATAGCTTAAAACAATATAATCTGTACCTTTTTTGTAACCAATTTGGCTTCCCTTAACCCCATCTGCAGCAAAATTGTTTTCTACAGCCCACCCAGCCGATTTTAATTTATTGTCGTAATAATTAAAGAATTTTTGCGCATCCTGATTTTGGTTTATCTTTCCCTGGCCTTTTACCCCATAACCCTCCAAAGCAAGGTCGCTAACTGGCACAGTCATTTTTTTAGGTCCAACCGTCTCCCAATTTACGCCAGCATAAAACGGATAAATATCATCCCACAACAAGCCAAGCTGGCACGTGTGGTTTATGCACTTGTTTTGGGGGCATGGGGCTTTTATGCATTGTATTGCGGGGCAATCTTTGTCGATGTCGCATTTACCCACGTTAGTCTGTTCCTGCTGTTGTTCGGTTCCTTGAAAATGAAAAAGCCAGTTCCAAATGCCCCAGGAAAACGGATTCCACCACGCGGCAAGCGCAACTTGCGGAACAATGATTGCCACTGCCAATAAAATTATAAAAAATTTAAAATATTTATTCTGCATAGAATTTGTACGCACCCATGCACTAGTGCATGGGTGTAAAAAAATAATTAGACTTTTTTCCAGTCGCTGTCTTCCTCTGCAACTGGCATTTCAGATTCATCTGCAGCTCCCGGTGGCGGAGTGTTAGCAAAACTTACACCGGGGACGTCATAAACCTCCCTTGGTTTAGCTCCGTCTGCAGGCCCAACGATGCCCTTGTCTTCCAGCATGTCTATCAAGCGCGCTGCGCGCGAGTATCCAATTCGCAAGCGCCTTTGCAAAAACGATGCAGAAGCTTTTTTAGTTTCTAGAACAATTTTTTTAACTTCTTCAAATAACGGATCTTCATCTCCAAAAAACTCTCCGCCGGCACCGCTCTCCTTTCCCTCACTCGCTTCTGATTTTTCAAGGCTCTCCAGCAAGCTTTGCGTCATTACGGGCTGATGTTCTCCAACTTTCTTTCCCTCCTCAACCCAGAAATCAGCAACTTTTTTAACCTCTTTTTCAGAAATATACGGCCCCTGAACCCTAGTAAGTTTGGACGACTTTGAAGACAAGAAAAGCATATCTCCAGCTCCCAGCAATTTTTCTGCTCCGGATGTGTCAATAACTGTTCTTGAATCAACTTGTGAAGAAACCTGGAATGTTATCCTGGTTGGCACGTTGGCCTTAATTAAACCCGTAATAACTTCAACCGACGGCCTTTGTGTGGCTAGCACAAGGTGTATTCCTGTCGCTCTTGCCATTTGGGCCAATCTTACAACTCCAGCCTCAATTTCTCTGCCTTTTGCAACCATCAAGTCGGCCAGCTCGTCAACAACGAAAACAATGTATGGCAGCTGAAGCCCCGAAGCAACAATTGATTTATTTGAATTGTAGCTCCCAATGTTTCTTGCGGGCACTTCAGAAAAAACCTCGAACCTTCTTTCCATCTCTCTTGTAAGCCACTGAAGCGCGTTTATCGTTTTTGTGGCGTCATAAATAACCGGGCACAAAAGATGCGGAATGTCGTTATAATTCTGGAACTCCACGCGCTTTGGATCAACCATGATAAGCCTCAAGCTGTCTGGAGTGTTTTTATAAAGCAAACTCAAAATTAAAGTATTCAAAAATATGGTTTTTCCGGTACCCGTTGCTCCCGCAACTAATATATGGGGGCCCTCTGTGACATCTGCAAAATTGGGCGTTCCTGAAACATTTCTGCCCAAGGCAACTGTTAATGGGCTATTTTCATTATGATAACCAGGATGACTGATTAAATTTCTCAACATCACAACCGACCTCACTTTATTGGGCACTTCAATTCCCACTAGAGACTTCCCAGGAATCGGAGCCTCAATCCTGATCGGGTGGGCAGCCAAAGCCAAAGCCAAGTTTTGGTTAAGCGTGGTAATTTTTGAAAGCTTCACTCCTTCTGCGGGCTTAAAAGCGTATTGAGTTACGGTTGGTCCAACATTTACCTCTGCCATTTCAACCGGAATTCCAAAATTTTCCAAAGTATTTTTAATTATCATCGAGTTTTCTTTGATATTTCCGGATGTTGGAGCAATTTCATTTTTGTTAAGCAAATCCAACGGAGGCAGAGAATAAATTCCTTTTTGAGAAGGTTGAGCCACTTTAATCTCCTTCTTTTCTAACTCATCGGCTCCTTTTTTAAACAATGATATTTTTGAATTCGCAGGCTTTAATTTTTCTTGCTTTTCATTATTCGGCAAAACTCCTTTTATTTTTAATTCGTCGCTTTGCTTGTTAACCACAAAAGACGGCTCTTTTGCCTCTTTTCTTTCCCTTGGAATTTCAGACCAGATAAACTGTAAATACACAAACAAACCAATGAGCAAAATTGCTCCAAATATTATATTTGTGACAAGCAGTCCGAACAATCCCACAAATAACTTTGCCAAAAGATATCCTGTCCACCCGCCGGCCATTTGCGTTAAATCCTTTGCAGCCAAAATTCCGGCGACTCCCACAAGTGAAATAACAATAGCCAAAACCATTGCCAGGCTTCTTCCTTTTTTCTTAGATTTTAAAAATATCAAGCCGGCAATAAATAAAAACAGCGGAATAGTATAAAGCGCCTTTCCTATTAAAAAGTCGGAAGCTTTTATAAAAAATTGTCCGGCAGAACCCGCCTTGTCAAAAAATGGAAAAGATAAAACCGTGATTAGGGCAAGCAAAAACATCAAAATCGCTTTCATCCAGCGTTTTGTCCAGCTGGTAAAAAGCGTTTCCTTCTTTTTCTCTTCTCCTCCGTTCTCCCTCCGCCAGCTGGCGGATTTATTATTTTTTCCGTTGTTATTTTTATCTTTCGCCACGGTCTTGTGAGCGAAGCGAACAAGATTGCTTCGGAAATGGGGCCTGATATATATTATACAGTTAGGCCCCATTTACGCTGAACACCTTATTCGTTCGCCTTTATTTTATTTCGTAAATTTGAAAGTAGAAATAATACTATCTACAAAATTTTGCTCATCTTGTATTTTTTTATTTTGTTCATCTAATTCTTGTTGAGTTGCTTGTTTGCCATCTGTCGCTCCATGCACAAATTGCACGTCTCTCCAGGTTGCGTTGCCCTGCAAAAAATAACATACATTATCTTTTAGCGCGCTATATTGAGTAACATTATCCCTTTGCCCGCCCATGGCACTGTCCTCAAAATTTGTGACATGAAAAGTGGTTCCGTTTATTTGTTGAATTTTAGTGATTTCTGAAGCCTGGCCGTTTAAGTTTTGTTTGTAGCAATTTTTAATTGCATTATTTCCTATTGCTACATAAAAAGACACAAAAGCATTTCTTGCGGTTGCATTTGGAGTTGAAATAGTCACTACACTTTTAACAGTAACTTGGTCTACCCCGCCATACCACGTGGTTGTTTCATTATTTTCAGTTAATGCGACCGTTGAAGGATATTTTATTTCAAACCCATATTGGCTGTTTGTATATGTTTTCCACCCGGCAGTGGTGTCTTGGACTGCGGGACAGGCGGAAAATTCACAATTAGGCCCTGTGCGACCAACAAAAGAACCGTCTGGGCAAACTTTTGCCTCCATTGTGCATGCAACTGGGTTTTGCGACTGATTGCTCGCTTTTGGTGTTGCAAAATATTGATAGGCAAAAATTGAACTAAAAATAATGATGGCTACTGCGATGATAATTATTAAACCAATCAAGGTGGAAATATGCCTTGCCTGCGGTGGCTGGCTTGGCGGCTGTTGATTTAAATTATAGTCCATAAATTTATTTATTTTGTAAATTTGAAGGTGGAAATAATTTTTTTGACATTCTCATCTATTTTTGGATTTTTTGGGTCATAACTCCCCTCTGAAAGGTCCTCTGTCCCAAGCACATAAACTCCACCGTTAGATTCAACATACAGGGTATAAACAGCTCTATTGGCAACAGAAACAACAGCATAACCTTTTTGTCCATTTATATTTATATCTGCATAACTACCAAAATATCCATAAGAAGAAACAAAATCTTTGACACCGCTTACATCTTTTCCAACTAAACTTTTTGCAAAGTCTTTAAACGAAGCAAGGTCTTTATAATTTACACTAAACTCAGGGTATATAGGAATAATCGCATTTACAGATTCTTGTTTTTTCTTTTCGGAACTCCAAACGCTCACCGTGGGTCCAGAGCCGTTTTCGCTTATTACCCACTCCTTTGGATATTTAAAACTAAAACCATATTGGCTGTTTGTATATGTTTTCCAGCCGGCGGTGGTATCGGCTTCGCAGGGTTCTTCCCAGGTACGCAAGCATTTTTGCTTGGCTTCGCACCAGCTGTAACCGGCAGAACCAATGCATCCGTGCGCATCTCTGTCTCCGCCAACAATAGGCTG
>Ga0247841_10001310_pt1 | contig 57324 bp, 46 predicted proteins | sample LaCruzMarch2015__2_FD_192410 | JGI IMG/M metagenome (GOLD analysis project Ga0247841, IMG submission 192410) | Freshwater microbial communities from meromictic Lake La Cruz, Castile-La Mancha, Spain - LaCruzMarch2015_18m | ecosystem: Environmental > Aquatic > Freshwater > Lake | place: Spain... | reverse complement strand
ATGCCATCATCGCGGCCGTCCTGCTCGGCATCTTCGCCCTCCATGCCCGACCCATTCTCTCCCATCTCGCGCACGTCACGTTTGCCACCGTCGCGCCCCATTACCTCGCCCTGCTGGACCAGCAGCACTCGCCCGCCGAACGCCGCGCCTTCTCAAATGCCTATCAGCAGGTCGCCGCCATTATCGAGACCAATGCGCTGGTATTCACCCCGCCATCCGTCCTGCAAACATTTAACGCGCTGATGTTCACCACCAAAGATCAACTGATTACCCGCGCCGAAAGTGCGCTCTTTGTCTCCAATGTCGCCGCCCTGGCAACCATACCTGCATCCCCGTCACCGGAGCGCACCCCATGAAATCTTTCCTGCCCGTCTGCATGCTGTTCTGTGCAACAATCACCCTGGCGGCCGCCCCGGTGGCCAGCACGATTTCAACCAACGATCAACAATCAACGATCAACGATCATCCCACCACGGCTGGGACTACCAGCAGTCAATTACCGAATACTGAATACCGAATACCGGATACCAACCACCCGCCAACCACCACCCCCTTCACCTACGCGCCCGGCCACTTCACGCTCATGCTGCCGCCCTATTGGATCGTGTTGCCGGATCAGACTTTGCTGAAGTATCTGGACACGCTGCGCGACACGCTGCCCGGCCGCGCCGTGCCCAACTATGTCCTCGCCCTGCAGCGCAAAGCCTTGTTTGATTTCGCCCTGCCCTACCTCCTGGTCGAGCTCGACCCCGGACCGCAGCCCACTCGCGTGCAAGTCGACGGCGAACTGCTGGGCTTTCAAAACTCAATCGCCATGGCGTATGGCGCCCTGCATCGCGCCGGCAAATTTGGCGAAGTGAAAGTACAGCCGGCCGTCTTCGATGAAGCGCAGCACACCATCATTGGGCGCTACAGTTTGGTGCGCGGCGTGGACAAGCGCCGCATCGCCTGTGTCACGGCCATCTATCCGTATCGCGCCGGGTTCGTGCGCCTGCACGGATTCATGGCCTACGAGGATCAGGCCACTTACGCGCCCGTCTTGGATGAAATCATCGCCGGCCTGCGTTTCGAGCCGGACTATGCCTATCAGCCGCCGCCGGTGAAAGTCTCGCCGCTGGTCAAGCACCGCACGGTGTTCTTCGGCGGCCTGGTCTCGCTGATGGGCGTGTATCTGATCCTGCGTTTCGTGGCTGCGCGCGGCGCCCGCCGGGCATAAACTGCCCGCCGGCCTTCAATCGACATTTTGTGTCGTTTGCAGACAAGGTGCGTCTCCGCTTCGCCAAATGTGGCTGCGGCGCCCGCCGCGGTTGCTGCCGCTGCACCATCCCTCCACCCTTCCATACTTCCAATTCCGGCATCGGTATATCAGCAGGGGTTGCATAGGCACCTTGATTTGCGCAAAGGAATCCTGTAGAAGCTATGCCTGTAGTATGGTTTTCACCTAAGGCATGCGGATAAATCTTAACCTGCGCCGGAGCATAATGTCAAACGCCAACAGCACTGCCGCAGTTGCCCACGCGGCTGCAAAAGACCGGCCGCGCGACGTCTCGCGGCCGGTTTTTGGATCCAGAGTAGGGCCATGCATTGATAGTTGACAAATAGGACAGGCTGCCAGCGCGGTGACAGGCTCCCGGTAGAGCAGGTTCATGCATAAAGAATGATTTTTTGACTCGGTGCCAGAACCAGATGCAAATTGGCTGCGGCCCCCGACTACCGCACCCAACTTGAAAATCAAATTGCCGCCACCGACCACCTGATCGACAAACTGGTCTATGAACTGTACGAGCTGACGGAAGAGGAAATTGGGATTGTAGAATGGGCACCCATATTAGTTTGATAATTCGTAGTATCTACATTTATCATGCTGATTTGATACAATAAGACATTGAAGTACAACATAAACACAAAGGGACAAGCGCATGTACACAACACTGGAAGCGACCGTCAAGAACGGCCGGGTGGTTCCCGTCGAATCAGGTCTTCTGCCCAAGACTGGCAAGGCGCTTATCGTTCTGCTTACCGATCCGGCAAACAAGCCGGACAAGCGGGTGTGGAAGACGGTCCGCAAGTCGCTCGGCTGGCTCAAGCCCGCCGTCGATGCCGCCACATGGCAGCGCGAGATTCGTAACGAATGGGAGCGCCGGTCGTGAGGGTTCTTCTCGACTCAAATATTCTGATTTACGCCGCCGCCGGTGAGCAGCGCGCCGTGACAGCCTTAGACGCAGCCAGCGAGGCTGAATGGGCAGGCTATTCGGCGCTCTCGCGCTTGGAGCTTTTCGGATTCCCGCTCCTCAAGCCACACGATGAAGAACGGCTGGTCAATCTCCTTGTCTGTTTCGACGAAGTGCCAATTGACACACGCGTCATTGACGATGCGATTGCGATTCGCAGACGCAGGAAAATAAATGAATTGGACGGGCTGACGGAAGAGGAGATTGGGATTGTGGAGGAAAGCAGGTTATGACCAGTGTGACGCTCGCCGACAAACTGCAGGGCATCAGCGAAGATATACGGCGTGATGGCCATGCGCCGATCCGGCGGCTGATGGTAATGAAACAATGGCTGGCGGCTCCTGGCCGGCTTGCCGCGTTCGGCATATGGGCGGCGGCGCAGGCCGCGACATGCAAGGCCAAAGGCAAGGCTGCCGGGACACTTCTGCAAGAAGCGCGCACGCTTCTGGCGGATGCCAACATGCGGAGGCCGCGGGTGAACCGCGCTGCGGCCACGCGCCTCCATGCCCGGCTGCATGACTTCCAAAACGAGTTCAAGAAGGTACAATGGGCATCGGTGCGCATGGTGCATGACTGGAACCTGCTGGTGATCGAGGAAGGCTTGGCGATCTATCTCTGGTATTCGGACATGGTGTCGCTGGGCTACGACCTGGCCGCTGATTACTGCCGGCATTACGACTTGCGCAGCGGCGACGGCCTGAGTCGGCCAAGCACCGTGCGTGTCACCCACATCGCCGCGTTTACTACGGCCATCGAGGCGATGGAGAAGGTGCGCGGCTTACACGCAAAAAAGCTCAAACACACGGCAGCACAGCATTAGGAAGTGCCGGATACCTATAAATGTGCCGTGCGCCAGGCAAGGAAGTCATCCCGCCGCGCTCCTCGGATCAACGTTCACCAGTTCCGCCGTCGGCGCCTGTGCCACCGTTGGGAGGGGAGCGACTCCCACGTCGCGATTCTGCTGCAGACGCTGCATTCGCCGCATGGAGGCAGCTCCCACTTTCTTTGCATGCAGAGACCCCGTGGTTCCTTTAGAAATGATGAGTGATGAATGATGAGTGATGAATGCAGAACAAGAATAGTATTGCGTGGTACATGCTGCGTGCTGGACACTCATCATTCATTTCAGGTTAGGATCCCCACCCTGGCAGCGCTTCAACAAGCCAAGATGGCCGTAATATAAGGGAAGTAGCGAAAGGTATGTCAGGAGTTCTGGCCCCCGGCTGCACAGCAAAAGGCCGGCCGCGAGATTTCTCGCGGCCGGCATGATCCTCCGTTCGAACTGCAGCTTTGGCGAATCAGCGCTTGCGCAGAAACGCCAACACGGCCATGCCCGCCACGCCCAGCAGCGCCGGCTCGGGAATCGCCGCGATGGCCACGCCGCGGAACGCCTCGTTGACGCTGGCATCACCCACCACCTCGGTGAATGAGGCTTCCGACATGTTGGCATTGTAGCCGGCCGTGTCGGTCATCTTCATGATGCGCGTGCTGCCGCCGGCACTGCCTTCAACAATATAAATGCTGACATTGTTGCCGCCTTCCTTGATGCCGCCAATGTGCAGCGCCGCACCCGGATCAACCGTGTTGTTCAGCGTCCATGTGCCGCTGACTTTTGAGTATTTTGAGACGCCGACCGCGTCCCGCGCCATCCAGAGCGTGTCATAGCCCGCCTCCGTCGTGTCCAAGTCCGCCATGAAGATACCATAGGTGCCCAGCGTGGTGCCACTAATGCCTGCCAAGCCATTCAGAGTCTGGCCGCTTGTTTCCGGCAGGCCGGAACCGACGCCATACACGCCATAATTACCCGAGGCATCGCCCCATTCATAGAGTTGATCCGCGTAGATTGAACAGCCGCGAATGTTGATATTGGCCAGTTGTGTGCCAGCACTGCCACTGCCGAAGGGGATGTAGCGCGGCCCGCGGCCTGTGTCACTGGTGCCCGTTGTACCCGCGATGGCGGCCCAGAATTTCGTGCCGGCGTTATTGACCGCCACGGCGCGCGTGTTGTCATTGCCGCCCAGCGGTCCGGTGGTGCTGTAGTCCACGGTGCCGTCCGTGCTCTTGATCCGCGCGATGGTGCGGTTGAGCGTGGCCTTGACACTGGCCGTGTTCTCCTGCGCATCATAGCCAATCAGCGCGAGATAGGCGCCATCCGGCGAAAAGCTGAATTTACCTTCCGAGGTGGCCGAGCCGCTGGCCACCAAATTTGTGCCGTTCGCGCCCGAGGGCATGGTGAAGGTCTGGACAAATGCACCATTGGTGGTGTACTCGTCCACTTTCACAATGGCGCCATCGGAACCAAGCGCGGCGCCGTTGCCGTCCACACGGAAGATCAGCAAGTTGCCGAGGGTGATCTGCGCCGCGCTCGCGGTGACACAGGTGATAAGCAGGCTGAGGGTGATGGTCAGAAACGTTTTCATTGTCGATCTCCTTGGATAAGTGAAGCAGAAACAGGTTACATGCGTGGGTTAAGATGCAAGCCGGCCGCAGGTCAGGTCTTGGTTAAGTTCCACGCGTCGACCTTAGCGCTTGCGCAGAAACGCCAACACGGCCACGCCCGCCACGCCCAGCAGTGCTGGTTCGGGCACGACAGTGATGCTGTAAGTCGGCAAGGTCAGCGGCCCACTGTTGCTGATATAGTATAGATTGCTGCCGTTGTTAAAGTCGGCCAGCAAGACCGCCTTCAGGCCGGAGCGGGTTACCGAGATCTGCGCGTTGGTGCCGTCGGCGAAATAGCCGTTGTCCGTCTCGGTGGCCGAGTCGGTCAAGTGGATGGATGCTCCATTGAGCGCCGACGGCAGCGCGCCAACGGTGGCCTCGTTGAATGCTTCCGTGCTTAACGCATAGAGCCATTTCGCGTCGTCGTTCGCGGTGGGACGCTCATTCCAGCCCATGCCTTCGTAGGCGTAGAGCGCTTCACCATTGTTACTGAAGCCTGCATTGGAGCCAAAGGGCAGACAATCTGTATAGAAGATCGTGCCCGGACCACTGACGATACTCCAGCCTTGCAGGGTTGCGTCGCCCGCAATTTGAATGATTGTGCCGGCGACAACCTCGGCGCCATTCGACCAGACAAAGGCGCTTTCTGTTGGACTGAACGCCTGCAGGGTATTCGACCAGGCACAATCCGTGAAGGTGATCGGCGTGTTGGCCGGAATATTCGCCAACGGAACAATAACCAGCGCATCCGGGTTGTCGCAGTTTATTGCAATGACGGCGAGGTCGCCGGCGGTCAGCGCCAGCACGTTGCCGGTCAGCAGTGTGGCGAGTGTGACCATGGTCAGAAACATTTTCATTGTTCGATCTCCTTGCGTGAAGCAGGTAGTGGTTATGCGTGCCGCACTGGTCGTCCAGGTTGCACACGAACATTCTACCGGATCAATATAAAGGTGCGCCGTTGAATTGTGTTGGGGTTTGGTTAATTTCCGGATCCCTGCACCAGCACCGCCTTCGTAACGTGACTAGTGCTGCGCTATTCGCGCAAGACGCACGCACACACCCTTGGCACTCTTCATGAATGCCGTCTGCCGCTTCCGCGCATGCGCCACCGCGCTCGCACTTATCCCGCCCATTATCTCGCGCTGGCGCAACCGCCCAAGCCCCTGTTCCGTCAGCGCCCACAACGCCGCCTGTCGTGCTGCCGCCGCGCTTGCGCGTGCGCGCCGCAGCCGTTCCGTCTCAACGCCATACTCCGTTGCCGCCGACGAGCGGAGCGCCGCCGCGCCCGTGGCCCACCCGCGCCCTGCGCTGCCTTTCGCCGCCGGGTCTTCCACGCCATGTTCCCAAAGGGTGCGCCGGATCTTTTCCCTGCAGGTCTTCATTGTTCGGTCTCCTTTGCGTGAAGCTGTTGTTGATGGTGCGTGCCGCATTGGCCGTCCCGTGTTGCACACGGACAGTCTACTGCATGAATATGAAGATACGCACCTGCATTGTGTTGGGCTTTGCTTAATGTACCAAACCCCGCATACACACCGCGCATGTGCATTAGCGGCGATAACAATCGCACACCGAGTCCAGAACTCCTGACATAGCTTGCGCTGCTTTCCTTATTTGACGGTCGTCACGACGTGTTGGTGCATCGACGGGGTGCGAACCTTTTGGGCAGCGGGATTCCCGAGCTAAGCCATCCACGCCCCGTCCTTTAAATAGCGGGATTTCTAAATTCACCGACTTGATGGTGCATGGTAGTTTGGGTGCCGTGTGGCTGGCGGAGTACGGGCTGCCGTGGTGCCCCGACGGGGCAAAGGAATATAGCCCAGGGCAACGCCCTGGGTGGTAGCACATCCCGCACATCCCCGCCCTGACGGGGCGGGGGTAATCAAGGTGGTGTGGCGGAGAAACACCCTTCCTACCTGCGCCCCGACAGGGCGCACTGATCATCCCGCTCGTTTCCCAGGGCGTTGCCCTGGGCTGGTATACTCCGCACCGTTGGCGCGGCAGCGGCCTCTGCAACGCGGCTTTCCGCATGCATCGCCGGCAACGTGTCAACAAATACCGCGGACATTTTAAACACTCCTATGTCAGAAATTCTGGCGTCTGCCGCATTGCTGATGAAGGATCCGGACGAAAAAAACCGGCCGCGAGCACGCTCGCGGCCGGTTGGGGTGTTCAGTGAACTGCTGTGGGTTCTTTGTGCGCGCGTGCGTGTTCAGCGCTTGCGCAGCAACGCCAGCACAGCAAGGCCCGCCGCGCTCATCAGCGCCGGTTCGGGGATCGGCGCCCAGTCCAGCCCGCGAAAGGCATAGTTGGCGCCGGCGCTCAGGATGCTGCTCATGGTTGCATTGCTGCCCGCGTCAACAACCATATAGAGGGCATTGGGTGCCGTGGCGTAAACCACCGGCTGGGGCGCGCTGAAATCAACCGCAACGCCGTAGACCGACTCTGCATTGGTGAAACTGTTGGCCAAGGTCCAGGTGGCGCCATCGAAATTCCAGCGTTGCACATCGCTTTTCGTCCCGTTGGCAATGTAGATGAAAGAACCATTGGCCAGCGGGCCGGGGCTGATGGCAAAATCATACGGGTCAAACACGGTGGCCGGGTTGGTAATCATCACGGCGGCGGCGGTTGGCACGGTGGGGAAGCCGGCATAGCCATAGGTGCCCACGGCGCCGGAACCGGTCGAGTAATACAAATCACCGTTATGAATGAGCAGCCCGCGGCTGTTGACATTGGTGATTTGGATCGTGCCAAAATTGAGTGAGGCGCTGAAGGTGCCGTAGACATCCGCACCGTTCAAGGCCACCGCGCGAATATTTCTGGCGCTGCCCACATTGTAAAACGTGGCCGTGCCGCCGGCCGTGTAGGTGCCGTCGTTGGCAAGCTTGCCCCACACGCGCGGCGCATTGGCCGAGCTGCGGCTTGACAGCGAGCCGCTGCCGCCCAGAATCCAATAGCCGCCAAACGAAAGCGCGGTCTTGCTGGTGTCGGTGACCAACTGCCCTTCCGATGTGGCGCTGCCGGAAATGTTGATGCCGTTGCCGTTCGTGCTGCTGTCAATGGCGAAGGTTTGCACCACACCACCATTGGTGGCAGCTTCGAGAATGCTCACGGCGCCCGCGGAATTGACCAGCGGGTTGACCCCGTCGCCAATGCGCAGAACCGCCAGGTTCCCTGGGGTGAATGACGCAGCCGTGCAGGCCAGCGCGCTGGTGAACGCAACGATGGCAGTGAGGGTGAGGTTCAGAAACGTTTTCATTGGCAGTCTCCTTGCGTGACGCAGTTATTGGTTATGCGTGCCGCACTGGTCGTCCAGCGTTGCACACGAACAGTCTACCGCATCAATATAAAGATGCACCGTTGAATTGTGTTGGGGTTTGGTTAATTTTCCGATCCCCGCACCACCACCGCCGGCTTACTAATCTGTGCGCTTTCTGCTTTGCAGCATCCTTGTAGCCGCCCGCGGTGAGGGCGGCTTCTGCAGCCGCGGTCAACGCCCGCGGCTACAACTGAAATGCAATCAATTAAGCGCACAGATTATTAACAAGTAACCAGCGGCGTCTTAATCATATCTTAACAATCATTGGGTACACTACAGCTGCGGTTATGTGAGAGTAATCAAGATGCGTAGGTTGTTATGCTGCGATGTGATGACAGATCAGGTGGTGCGCGAACGCACCGGCGGCTGGCCCTGCTGGTGTGCGGCGCAGGGCTGCTTGCGCCCGCGTTGCTGCCTGCGGCCGCGCTGACGAATCGCAGCGTGGCGGTCATCAGCACGCCGACCAACCCGCCTGCGCCGCCGCCCGCCGGCGATTTCTATCAGCGTTTCAAACGGAAAGTCGCGCAGAACTATGGCGTGCGCTACGAGCTTGACTGGCGCTGGCGCACCGAGTTCAAGAACAACACCCGGGATTTTCGCAACCCGGCCGTCCTCGATTACACGCAGCCGGGCCAGTTCGACGACCGCGAAGTCCTGATGCGCTACCGCACCCGCTTCGGCCTGGGCATCAAGCCGCTGTGGTGGCTGATGCAGAACGAGCCGAATCCGCGCCTGCGCACCTTGCGCGACGTCGAAGTGTATGCGCGCCTGGTGCATGAATTCACGCAATATATTGATCCCGGCCGCCAAGTCTGGATTGACGAAGTGTTGCTGGATCAATTATACCTCGATGCGCCCACCCCGTACGGTCTGCCGTTCTCGGTGCGGGTCGGCCGCCAGGACTGGTTCTATGGTGACGGCTTCATGATTTCCGACGGCACGCCGGCAGACGGCACCCGCACGTATTTCTTTGACGGCCTGCGCTGGCGCTGGCACGTGGATAAGCTGTTGCGCGAGTGGGCCGACGTGACCACCGTCCCGCGCACGTCCTGGCCGGTGCCCAAAACCGACGCCGATTTCCTGTTCGCGTTCAACCGCAATGAGAACTACGCCTCGTTCGGCACCGGCAAACGCAGTCGCAGCGCCAGTTGGCGCAACCAGAACGCGCGCTTGAATGACCGTGACGAGCTGCTCGCCGGCCTCTATGTCACCAGTCTTTTGTGGGACAAGTCCACCGGCACAACCCATTGGACCTATTTGAATAAAATGCAGTGGGAACCGTATTATTTGTTCAAAGCCGAGTATCCCTATTTTTATGACGACGGCGCCATGCCGGATTTTCAGCGCAAAGCCTATATCAATGCGCTGGGCACGCGCTTCACCGGCAATATCATTGACACGCCGGTCCACACCTTGTCATATGAGAATGAATGGGCCCTGGAAGTGGGGCATAACAGCCAGTATCCGTCGCAGACGCGCCAGATGGCCGACCTCGGCTGGTTGCCGCCCGGCTATGCCAACGGGCGCGAGCTGATCGCCGCCGCCGGCGGCTATGCCGGCCTGCAAGACGCCATCAAGCGCGTGCCGTGGGCGCCCCAGCGCCTGATGCCGTTTCAGCCAAAAATACGCGGCCTGTTTGGCTGGCTGTCCGGCGATGGTGACATCGCCCAGCCCGGCGTGGATCATGGCTGGCACCCGATGTTTTCGCGCACCGATGAGATTTTCGGTGAAAGCGCCAAGATTTATGCCAATGCCCTCGGCATGGAGTACGGCGCCAATTGGTGGTCGAACCTGCAATTGTATCAGATTGGCTTGAGCATCGAGCCGTTCCAACCGTTTGACTATTCTAGCCAGACGGACAAGTGGTATGGCCGCGCCCACAATTACGCCCTGCCGTATCTCAAACGCATGAACTGGTCGCTGGCCTATCAACATTTGCGCGCCAACACCTCGCCGTTCAAGGGCCGCGCGGAATTCAGCAACAGTAATTTATGCCGCGGCAACGCGCTGCTCGGCGGCATTCATTGGCCAATCAATGACTATGTTGCTTTCCGTCTGACGTATGAGAATTTCTGGCCGGGCGGGTATTATGACAACCAACCGACGGAGCAGATTACGTATCCCGGCTATAGCTATCTGGCGCAGACGCGCGGCTATCGCGACCCAGCCTATTTCATCCGCTTTGAACTGATGCTGAGCTTCTAACTATGCGTGTACCTGTGGCGGTCTGCTTTGTTGCGTTCTTTGTCTGCCTGTGCGCGCAGGCGGTGATTGATCCCTTGTCGAGCGCCGAGTTCCGCGCCTCCGAGCCGGTCTTTGACACCGGCGGCTATGCCGTCATCCGCATCATCATGGACGCGCGCGAAAAAGACATGTTGCTGAACGCCGACACCTTGATCCCGCGCCTGTTCACGCACCCAAGCCGGGCGGCCGAAAATTTAATGCGCCAGCCATGGTTCCTTTTTACGGATGTCGTCTACCACTGCACGATGGTGTTCAGCAATCGTTTCGTGGCCGAAACCGTGCCGGACACGGCCATCGGCCTGCGCGGCAACAATTCGCGGCGCTTGCCCAAGAAATCGCTGAAACTCGATTTTGACTATTATCTTGGTTCGCAGCGCTTCCGTGAAGTGAAGAAGATCAAACTGCTGGCGGAATTCAAGGACAACAGCCTGATGCGCTCCGCCTTGACCGAGCGGCTGTATCGCTGCATGCGCCATCCCTGCGCGCGTGCCAGCCACTGCCTGCTGTATATCAACGATGAACTCATTGGCTTGTATGTCATGGCCGACCAGGAGGACTCGACCTTTTGGAAAACCCGCTTTGGCCGCAGCGACAGCACCATGTACAATTGCCGCCACATCAAGGAATGGCCGACCTGGCCGCCCCGTCCGGATGCGCTGGGCGCCTATTACGAAGCCAATTTTAACTTCCGCCCGCAGAATGACTATGGCAGTTTTGGCCGCCGCTTGATCTATGAACTTGACGATGACAAGCACGTGCCGCGGCGCGGGTATTTCCCGATCACCAATTTCATCAATTTCCTGCACTATGCCACGGACACCCAGTTTATCGCGGAAATCGAGCAACGCTTCAACGTCGAGATGTTTGTTCGCCATTTGGCGATTGAGACGCTCTCTGGCAACGGCGACAACTACCGCTTTCGTGGCAACAACTTCTTCATTTACGAAGACCCCGCCAGCCTGCGCTTGGAGTTTGTCCCGCGCGATTTCAGCAATGTGCTGGGCATTGATGAGTTGGGCGTGCATGCGATTTCACCCAGCATCAATATGTGGGATAGTCGCAACCCCTACCGCTGGCTGCGGCGCAACACGTATGCACGCAATTGGGCAACGCGGGATATCAATGCCTGGGGGCCGCAAACCATCGAGTGGGGCGGTTTGCATCGGTTGTTTTGGGGACCGCTGATAAAACAAAAACCGTTGGCCGACCGCATTCTGGCCGTGCCACGCTATCGCCGGCTCTACAACCAGTACATCGCGGACTTGTGCGCCTCGGCCTTTTCCTATGCCTGGATGGCGTGTCTGGCAACCAACCTGCATGCGTATCTGCAACCGGCTGTGGCAACGGTCGTTCGCGAGGGTAACCGGCGCCGCGGCCAGAAATTCTCGAAGGCACACTACGCCACAGCGCTGACCAAACCGCCGCGCTATGCCAAGCTCAAGGTCATCAACGCATTTTGGGGCGGCTTTCTGACGCATGGCATCCTGCCGTTTGTCAGCAATCGCGTGGCCAGTGCCAAGCAACAACTTGACCCGGTCATCTGCAATCTCAATGAAGTGCTGTATCGCAATACCAGTGGCATCACCAATGATATCGGCACGCGCGCGCCGTGGCTTGAGCTATTTAATCCGGCGTTTCAGCCAGTGAACCTGTCTGTCATAACGTTGAGCGATGACGCGGCGGTACCCGACAGATGGCGTTTGCCGGACGTGACTGTTCCCGCGCGCGGCTTTGTGCTGCTATGGCTGGATGGCAACAGCACGGCCGGTCCGTTGCATGCGCCGTTCAGCCTGACCGCCAACACAACCTTGTTCCTCAGCCATGGCATGAACCTGATTGATCGCCTGGCCATCCCAAGCTTGAATCCCAATCAAAGTTATGGCCGCTACATTGACTGGGCCGGCCACGAACGCAAGTTCTTCAGACCGACGCCCGGCGCGGCGAATCTGCTGTAGCGACGGCGCCAGATCGGAAAACATGCGCGAAATGCGGCTAATGCCGCCGCCGCCAGACATGGCTGACACCACGGCCCGCCACCAGCGCCAGCCACGCGCCCGGCACAATCCAGCCCCACGGCAATTGCCGCAACCACTCCTGCACGTTGCCCGGAGCTGCTGGCTCGGTCACCGCCGCCATATGCTCTGACGCATGCGCCTGCACATGTGCCTGCGGTTCCGCTGGCTCGTCATCCCACACGACGCTGCGCCACGCCGCGTCAAACGACCCGCTCATATCGTCGAGCAGCACATCGCAGCGCGCCTGTTGCAACAAGTCGGGCGCAGGCGACACATCCATTATGGTCATCAAGTAGCGCTTGCGGGCGATCGGGTTCGGGTAGACACAGACCATCTGCGTGCCCGTCCTGCCGCCGATGACGACGCCCGCGTCCGTCAATGAGAACGGCAACTGCGCCGCATGCCGCGCCAAGAACTCGCCCGGCGCGGCCGCCGTCGCGCACAAAACTACATTATTGCTGGCGCACAGCGCGGCGCCCAATTGCCGGTCGTCAGTCAAAGCAAATTGGCTGTCGAAAGACCAGGCTGCACGTCCAGTGAATTTCTCGCGCAGTGCTTGTGCCGCGGCATGGGCAATGCTGCTCGTGTCCGCGCCCGCAAACGCAAAAAGAAAACCGTGATCAAAAACGCTGGCCATGCCGCCGGCCAGCCGCCGCAACGGCCTGGTGCCGCCCGGCACCTCGGCCGGCGCATCGAGCGCTATCCTGGCAATACTGCCCGGCGTGGCCAGATAGTGGTTGGTTTCATCCAAGACGACACGCCACACCGCACATGTAGCAAACAACGCCGGCCGCAAGTCGAGCGCCAGCCCGCTCACATTGTGCGTCTGCACCGTGATCGTGCCTTGCGATTGCCCCGGCGCGTACTGCGCATCCACAATGGCCAGCGCGCCAAAGCGCCGCGGTGTTATGGCGCGCACCCAATAGGCGCCGTGGACATCGCCCCAGGTGCCGTACAGCACGCGCGCCGGCGTCTGGACGCGCCGTTTCGTCAGCATCCACGCGGTCACGGTCTTGGACGTGTCCCAGCTCACTTGGGTGTGCAGTTTGCCTGCCTCGACCGTAATATGCGCGTCCGCGCCGCTGCGCTGCATCAGGGCAATCATCTGCAAAGCGGCCTGCGGCCGGTCGAGTTCGCCCTGGGTCTGCCACAATGGCACGTTCAGCACATTACGCCAGAACGAGAAATCGTAGCCACTGCTCGGCATCAGTGCGGCAAAACGATCGGGATGGCGCGCCGCGATCAGCCATGTGCCGTGCCCGCCCAAACTGTCGCCACGAAGATAGAGGCGCGCCGGGTCGGCACCGGTCAGCCGCAGCACGTCGGCGATCGCATCCAGCACATCGCCCTCGGCCAGCCCAGTGTACATGCGTGCGCCACGCGCGTAGGGCGTGATCACGATGGCGTCATCCTGCCCGGCGGTAGCCTCCGGCCGGCGCAACAGGCTGCTGCACCAGTCCAGCACATTCATCGGCAGGGCAATCTTGAGTACGACAATCAGCGGCGCGCCCGGCACACCGGCCCACTGCGCCGGAATGCGCAGCAGATATGCCTGAATCGTTCCGTCACGGCTCGAAACAAAGGCGCGCACGGTGTTGACAACGCCACTGACGCTGCGCCCCGCGCCGCGGAAGCTGTCAGCCAGCATTGTGCAGAACTGTGACGACTCGAACAAATTCTCGGCCCGCGCCACATTCAGCCACAACTGCCGGCTGGCATCGAGTTTCTCCCGCGCGTTGCCGTGGTAGAAATCACGGGCATGCGTCGTGCCGCCCCATTCGGCTTCACAGCGATACATGCCGGCGGCCGCGCCGCGCAAATCAAGCCGGATCGGATACTGCCTGATATTCGTCGCGGCAAACACGACGGCCGCATCGCGCAAGCGCACGACGCGCAGCCGTTCGCACGCCGGCCGCAGCGGCGCCGGCACCGCCTGCGGCCGCCAACAATCACGCGCCGGATCAATCTGCCGCCGCGCCGCCGGCGCGCCCGCATTGGTGACCGGCAGCCAAAGGAAATCGAGCAAATGCTCCGTGCCGGCCTGCCCGCCTTGCGCCGGCTGCCCGTCGTAAATGGCATGGCCGCCACTATAGGCCGCGCGATCATTCAAAACCAGCCCGCCCTCGATCGGCGCCCTACTCGGGTACAAACGCGCACCCAACTGCGCCGGCCCGCCGCCGTTCACCAGCACAAACATAAAGTGATTCTCGCCGGCAACCAGGCGCACGCGCACGCCATGCTCCTCGCGCACATAACCCGAGCGTTGCGCGGTCTCAAACACAATCCGGTTGTTGTGCCAAACCCGCACCGCGTCGTCGCAACCCACCCGCAAGACCGCCTCTTGCGCCACCGGCGAACGCCATGTCCGGTGCGCGCACACCAGCGCGTGTTCACCAACGCCCCAATACAAGCCCTCGGGTGACTCGGCCACACTCGCCACGCGGTGCCAGCGCACCGGCCGCTTGCCGTGAACCTGCCGCAGCAGATTACTCATACTGCCAGCCGCCGCCGCGAGCGTAATCGGAATCTCATTCGTCACATGGTCTGAATCCACAAACAGCATGAGCGTGTTGGTATCCTCGGCCGCGCGCAGATGCGGCAGGTACGTGACCACGATATTCGTACCGCCCGGCGGGGTGCCGACCGTCTCGGCACGCCACATGCCATTCACCCGCAGACAACGCCATGGCGAGATCAAGCGGCCAGCGGTGCTTCGCTCGCCCTTATAGACAAGATGCACGAAGCCAACCCAACAGGTCGGATTCGCGCGCGAAGTCCAGAAGATCGCCGGCAATGGCTGCGCCGGTTGTTTCAGAATCGGCGCCAGCGACGGCAGCCATGCGCCAGCGTCATTGGTGTACACCCATTTCCGCGGCAGGCCCGTCAGCGCCTTGGAGAAGAACAACTCGTCATAGCGTGCCGGCGCGGGCAGCATGGACGATTCACTCACAAACCACGGGCGCGCCTGTTCTTCCTGCCAACCGCGCGTGTCCAAGTCAGCCGTGCCGGCTGTCACCATGTCCGCCGCCATGCACACCAGGGCCACGCAAATCAGCATCGCAGCAATTCTCATTCATCCCTCCTTGTTGTTAGTAATCCGTGCAAGAACTATTTGACTAAAGAACAAGAGCGCAGTTGCGGCCCGTTTGTCATCTAGCAACGGTCAACGGTCGAGTATCATTGTCGCCAATGTCCAATGTCCAATGTCCAATGTCAAATGTCCAACGTCGTCACTCATCACTCATCAATCGCTATTCGCCAGTCGCTATTTGTTATTCTTCCCAACGTTCGTGCCTTGCTGGCCATTTCTCTGCAAATTATGAATTGTAAATCGTAATTTGTAAATTGTAAATCTCTACCAGCGCCCCTCATTCCACGTCTTCCGGTCGCGAATATCAAACACGACCATGCCGGGATCATCGCACTGGACGCCGAGTTCATTCAACATTTTCTGCGCTTTGCGCTTGAACTCGCGCCCTTGCGGCGTGTCCTTCTTCATCGGGATGCTCACGACCAGTTGCGCATACTTGACCGCATTGCTGACATCGCCCACGTCGCGATAGACTTGGGCCAGATACCAGCGCGAGGTCAAGCGCCACGGCAGGATATTCGACGCCAGCGTCAAGTAATCAATCGCCCGGCCGATGCACTGCGACTGCGTCAAGCGCGTGGGCGGCGGCTCGAAGAACAGGTTCGTGCCGCAGCGCCACTCGCGCAGCTTGCGCGCGATGGTCTGCGCGGGCGTCTCCATGCGATACTGCGTCTGCACAACCACCGGCCAATTCGTCCCGTCAGCAAGGCACAAATAGGCTACAGCAAGATTCTCAAACATGTACGGATCGGGATACGTATACTTGGCGTGTTCGTACAATTCAGTGGCACGCTTGACGCTTGTCGGCGCAGGGCAATTGGTGTCTGTGGCCGAAGAAAGCAGGAGGTCGCCCTGAAACACGCGGAATTTACCATTCCATGCAAGCCGTGCCTCGATGTGTTCACACACACTGAGCGCCCCAGTGAGATCGCGGGCCTGTGCAAGCACAATCGCGCGACTCCATTGCCGCGCGGCCAAGTAGCGCCGCACATGGTAGGGCGTCAGGGCGCACGCACCGACACATACAACAGCCCAGAACACCGCCCACGACCAGCGTTTCCACCGCCCAGAGTGTCGTTCTGTCTCAGAACGCTGCACCATATTACCACCGTTGACCCGCACCACCCAGGCCAGCGCGACATTAAACAGTGCAAACGTCGGCATGAACTTGCGCGGGAAGTACACTAGCGACAGATGTAAAAACGTTAACACGGCAAATGCCATTCCCACTGCAACGATATCAATGTCGTAACTAAGACACGACGTTGTGCAAGTCTGGTCATGCTTCACGCGCAGGTAGCGCCATATGAGCGTGCCTACTTGGCATAAGATCACAACCGTTAGAGCCACGACCACCATCAAGCCCCACACACCGAGTTCTGCGCACAGTTCGAGCGGCTCGCTGAAGGCATGACCAATCTGGCCAGCGGCCATACGCAAAGGCACCGGCTCGCACCCCTGACCCAACTGCGCAGCTTGATAAAGACTGCACGTACGCCCGTAATTGCCAAACCCTAAGCCGCACGGCCAGTTATCCAAGGCGCTTTTCGCGGCAAGTCGCCATATCAACACACGCCCAACTGCTGAAAGAGACTTGCTCGATGAAGTGATGCTGTAGATAATTATCAGGCTACAACCTGCCAGTGCCAATATTGACACTGTGGCCAACCGCGCCAAGCTCCAGCCAAGAGTCTTGCGCAATATCCGAGGAGGCATGTGCCAAACGCAGCTGACCATAGCGCTTCCCATAAAGAACCGGATCTCACGCACACTTAGCATCCCAAGGAGAATGAGAATGCTCACAGCAAGGGCTGTGCGGCACTGACTTAGCACCAGCAATGTTAGCAACACCAGCGCTATTGTTGCAAGAAATAGGCCATCCCACTTCTTCCGCTCGCACTCGCGCATACAAACACCGACGGCTATTGGCAGTGCTGTAGTAAGGAAGCACGCGAACTGGTTGACATTCAGCATACCAGCGGTCGGTGCTACGCCTCTGTATAGTTCATACAATGCTGAACCACACACACAGCAGATCAGCACAAACACAGCACATACAGTAGAAATCGGTGACCAGATCCACAATGTCGCAGCGAATAAGGCAAGGCCGGCAGCCAACACCGTTAGTATCCCGTAGTGACCCACCCCAGCCCCGCTTAGTAGGAATGAGCATAAGAATAGCACGAGGAACACCACATAAAAGAAAGCACCTTCTCCACCATGCAGACTCGAGTATTGCCTCAGAAAATGCAACAATAATGTGAAGGCTCCCAACACTAATAGGAGTAATGCAACTAGGTGCCAAGAATCAAGAAAGTGATCTATCATGTATTAATACAACCTGAAACAAGCCTGCATCAGCGGACAAATTAAGTGCCTAACCATCACCCGCTTCGCAAGTGAGAGCTCGGGCCCTGCACAGCACCAAGGAAGTCATGGTTAGTGCAGGGCCAAAGCCATCTCAACTGAACCGAACAGCCATCCACCTATTCTATTGGTTGCGTGCCCGTGTAATACACTTGGAATTTGAGCGTTGCATTGCCTGTGGTGTATACGCGCGCGCCGGCAAAGGTGGCATCCGCTGACTTGTTGAAGGTGCTGTCAGTGAACCATTTGCGCACCTGGCTCGCCGTAATGCTAACGTCCGCGTTCTCATCATCATGCCCTTTTTCTCCGCACGTACTACACGTCGGTTCGGCCTTTACAGTGCAATGGAAGCTTTCATACCAAGGCCCAGTTTGCGAGGTTGACACATCTCGTTTCACCTGAGCACTGTTTGCGGGCGCGTCCCTGCCTACCGCTGTGAACTCTCTGCCAGCGCAGGATTGGTTATTATGCTGATGTGGGCCCAGATTGCCTTCTTTGATCACAGCGGTGTAGCACATTGTTACTATGGCTAGGATACCTAGACCCGCAAAGATCACGCTCATTTTCATAACTTCTCCTTGTTGTTCACCAATCAAAATGACGGCATCAACTCATATAATATACACATTTTATCGTTCAGACCTACGGCCCGTCCCTGGACCAGTCCCCACCGTGCGCCCATGTCGTCCAACTCGTGTCCGGCAACGGCTTGGGCATCTTTGGGTCAACGAGCTTCCTATTAACCGTGTTGAGAATGGAATCATAATAGCCATCACTACCAATTGATAGTCCGCTTTCGTTATGCAACCAATCAACGAACTGTGCTGCTTCTTCGTACTTCTCACTGTTGAGCAATGCCGTAACCAAGCGCATCGCAGGCATACCCAGATCCTGCTCTTCGGAGCAGCAATCCCAGTATAGCCGTGCATACTTAAGTTCGTTGGGCCAGTCTCCTCTGTGTGCCGCCACATTAGCAAAATTCATGTAGTATATAGGACGCGCTGGCAGCGCAGCAAGGTCCGTCTCTGAGATGCTCATCAGGTACGTCCAAGCGTCCTCATAGCGCTCCAGCATACAGAGGCATTCCGCAGCACACGAGAGAAATACAGGAGTCATGGAGTAGCCGCTTGATAGGACGGAAGCAGCTGCCATATTCGTGTACAAGTGAAATGCGACAGCGGGGTCCTTCTGGAGCGTGGCGGCGGAAAATAGACGTTGATCGTCAAGATTATTCAAAGCACCAAGCGTGACTGTAGCTTTCTCCAACCTGTTTGAGAAGGGCTGGGTGGTTGTAGCCTTGGTACCGCTCAATTGTGATAAATACTCGCTGTGAGTAACCAGTACGGTTGCGACGGAAGGCAGTTCGGAAATGCATGGCGACTGAGGTGCTGCCTGGGAGTACCTTTTCGCACTTGCGGTACGGTGTGTACCCGTCTGCAAGGACGCTCCGCTACCTGGCAGTTCAGACCGGTGCGTCGTACCATCCATGCGACCACAGCTCGCAAGGCAGAGTGTAACCAGTAAGGCTATACATACACTGGAAGTTGTCATAAGAGATGATATATTTGTTCAGCGTTGAATAAGTTCCTTTGCACTCTTTAGGCGGACATCATTTGGGAACTTCTGTTGCATACGGCAAACCCAAGCAGACAGGCGTCTATGTCGTGCATAATCAGTGTGGGAGTGATGCATGAGTGCAAGCGCGAGCACAGTAGAAGAGTATATTTCTTGCGTCCTTGTGCTGTAAAGTGACTTCAAACAGAGGTCCGTTACGAACTGGGTGTCACCGCGTGACTGCGCAGAGGCAAGACACTGCTCCAATAACGTATTAGGGTAATGTGGCACGCCATTGATAAGGCAATTCTTAACAAATCCCAATTCGCGAGGATCAATGCGGTCCCAGTTCTCGTTCACGATGTTGAGCAAAGGTGCATATGACCAGTGAGTGCCAGCTTCGCTCATCATAATTGAATCGTGACACTCCGCGCGAACTTCACTGAACGCAGCCATCCAAGGAAGCCAGGAAACATATGTATTGGTCTGCGCAAGCACAAGCTGCATGATAAGCAGTCCAGCCCGCGGAGTTCTGACACATCCTTTGACAATCGCATGTACCGCATCCAGACTCGGCATCCCACCCTCCTCAAGCTGTGCCAGCGTGATGTGTTCAAGCAGCGCAGGATCATCGGCCAGCGCAATGTAGCGCTTCTGCAGCTCCACGTACACGGTGGTGCACGGCAATCGTAGCGCTGAAGAGCGGATAACATCCCGCATGGTGCAAAGCTCATCCGAACTCTTGTAGCTCATCTCGCCACATAGCGCCAGCACCAATGGGTCGCATTGCTTAGTCTCCGACACGATTAGCGGCGTCCGCACTATTCCCTCAAGCATGGTGTGATATGCTTGCTCAAACTCACCCACACCATAGTAGTAGCGTGCAAGGCCCACATAGAGGTCACGCGGTGCAGAATCACCCGATCGTGCTAGTGCACGTGCCGCATACGATGCAAGACGTTCCATTTCCGTCGCATCAGACCTGCACGACATCTTGGCCGCGAACACCCCCAACTCTATTTCCGGATAGTCACCCGCTATTCTTGCTGCACGGTCCAAGAGACGTAAAGCAATGTTGGTGTCCGCGCATGCGCCCAATGCAGCTGCATAACTCGCCAGCAAAGCATGTGCCAGTCGAACTCTATTTCCGGATGGGGGCACGGACAGGATCCAGCCAAGACAGGAAGATAGATCATCGGAGGTGGAAATGTGCCAGAGGCTCAACAGTTGACAGCAGGCCAACGTCATGGTGTCCATCCCATCTACCATGATATTGGCGCTGTTGTTTGTCTGCACACGGCGCACCATGTCCTGCCACTCTCTGAATAGATGCACGCTGCTGACTCCACGTAGTTGCTGGAACAACAGAGAGTTGATCTTATCTTCCACATCAGTAACTGGGCTGGAAGCGTCATACGGCGCCATCACATTTTGACTAAGTGCTATGGCGTGCCAACTGCCAGCTAGTGCGTCTGGCGCGGATTCATCAAGAGGCCGGCGTTCTTGGGCCATTCTGCCTGCTGGCGAGTCAGGACGGCCAGCACACACAATGACAGGATCATCCAATGGGGTCCGTGTTAGCATCTCGGGATATATTGCGCGCATAAGCCCTCTCATATCGCGGCAGTATGCGACCACCCTGTTCATACCCGCATTGCTCATGTTGCGCGCAATGTGCCTGCCCATCACACCATATAGGGCTTCCAAGTCTGCATTTGAAAAGTGATGCACATATGTTCTCACAAGCTCAAGCATCTTGTCGTTGCTTGGCTCCATGTCATCTATGGTGTACTGGCCAAGAGCATCAAAGAGCGCTGTAATGCCCTGTGCATATTCACCACGCCTGAACAAAAGAACAATATGTGCACATGTTGCCAACTTGGTTGGCATCATATCATTAGCCACCATCGTCGCATATAATGAATCGGCGTCGTTGAAACGCCGCAGTGCGAAGTTCGCTGAGATTGCACCGGAGATGCTCGGCCAGTATAAAGGAGATGACTTGGGTAGATTGCTCATTACGTGAGTGAAGTAAGAGAGCGCGTCTGCATATCGAGTTAGGGCATTGCACATTCGCCCAATCCCGCCATACACTTCGAGAAGCGGTTTGCGCTGTAGATGTGACGAGTCGTTGCAAACGCATGAAGTGCTGTTCAGGTATGCCCGGTAGGCCCGGGGATGGTCATGCATCTGTTCGAGGCAGTAGCCGCGCAGCGCGTAGAGAAAGAAGCCCTGCTGATAGCCATTGCTGACCGCGCCGCGCCAATGGAACGCGCCTGCGGCCAGCGCATCCAGCTTGGCCAGTGCGGCGGCGTAATTGCCGTCTTCGATATCGGCCACCGCGTGCCGGGTTGCTGAAGCGCGCGCAAGATCGAGCACGGCCTGGAATTCTGCGGCGGGATTGGCCGCGCGCGGGAAGAGTGGGACGGGGGGATCGGTGATCGGTGATCGGTGATCAGTAATCGGTGCGGCAGTGCAGAGGTTTTCAGTTATCGGCTGGTTGGAGCTGATTGGAGTTCCGCTAGGCGGCGTGGATCCCGCCCCGGCGTGGATTTTCGTTGTTCGGTTGCACGCGCAGACGTTCGCATTGCTCCACTTCATGTCCTTCATGGTGACATCTGCTGCTGCAATGGAGGCCGAGCCTCCATCCACGCCAGTGCACAGCGGAGCTGCGATCTGGGGATCGCAGCTACCTTCAGCCGATCTGGAGATCGGCGTTCCGCTCGCAGCGGCAGCGATTGGACTTTCGCACGTTGCCACCTGGCTACTTTCGCACGCTGCGGCGGGGGCGGCGGCAGATCGCGGTCCGCGCCATGGCGGGATTCCAAGCAACGCGGAGGCCGCTCCCACATTGGCAGCAACGGCCTTGGAAAGGCCCTCTACATTGCCAGCGGTGGCATCGCCGCTGGAAGCGGCGCCACAGGGAGCAGCGAAGCCAACCAGCAGCCAGAGGAGTAGGCCGAGGCGAACAACTGATATGTGGAGGGAAGATGCGGTCACGCCCGCGCTCCCGCGTGCGCGTGACTTATTGGGTGCCCCAGTGCCCCAGTGCCCCAACTCGATGTACCTTGAACGAACATTGCTATCAATCGCCTCGGCAGAACAACTTCCTGTTACGCTTCCTCAATTTGCCGGCTGGGTGGGTGCAACCGGCCACGATGGGATCAATGTAGCAAATCTCGCAGGGAATGTCAAATGCTGGCGAGAAACGAGTTCCGGCGACTGCTGGCTGCTAGTGACTGCCCAAAGTTAGAGCCGGCGATTGTGCTGCTTGGAGTCCCGCCATGCGGCGCGGATCCCGCCATGCGGCGGATGCCGCCAAGCGGCGGTGATGCCATCCGGCGATACTGCCAGCAGCAGCTCGCGGCACGGAGGCCGCTCCCACTTTCACAGAGTTAGCGCCATCCACCGTCTATGCCGGCTCTGCGCCGCCCAGCATCAACACCTATTGCACGTTATCGCTTGCTGTTACAGCAGTCGCCGGATCTGGGGAAATCAACCTGGAAGTATTCGCCTTCCCGGCGGTGTTTGCGCCGTTCCACCAACGGCGACATGGGAGCCGTTGGAATGGCTGCACATGCTCTAAATTCGCAGTACGGCGGCTGCGCCCATGCCGCCATTGGCGGCGAGAAACAATTTGCAAGCAAGTCGCCGAAACTGGCTTTAGTGCTGGCGCCACCCGGCGCACAGGCACGGCCACAACAGCGCCAGCGCGCCGGTAACTTCCGGCACGACCACGCCCGGCGAGCCACTATCTGTTCCGCGCGGCGCGTGCCACGCACCATGCACCCCCGCCTCGCTAACCTCATCCGGTGGCAAGGGCGAACCGCTTTGATCATCCAGGCTGATCCAAGCAAAGCTGTGGCCGACCACTCCCGTCGGGAAATAGACCGAGGCGATCTGTTCGTTGTACGGATCGAACAGGCGCACGCCATCGCCATTGGACGACAAGCCCGGGAAACTGCCCGCCAGCAACTCGCTTTTGTTGATCACCAGGGTGCCGGCCGGCGGCGCCCACCCATTCGTAAAGCCCGGCACATTCTTCTGACTCTCGTCCACCACCACCAGCACCTGTTCCGGCAGCAACACATAATTACTAAAAACATTCACGCCGGGTGTCAGCGCGCCGTCGCTGAACGAGCAGCCATGCAAGCTGACCGGTTCACTGCCGCGATAGTACAGTTCGAACCAGTCGCCCATGGCCGCGCTGTTGGTTTCCGCCGAGGACGACATGACTTCCGTAATCAAAATTGAACCACCCCACGGCGCCAGGATTGTGTTTGTGACAGCGGTCTGATACTGCGCCGCAAGTACCAATTGATTGGTTTGCCCGCTGGTGTTCCAACCATAGTAAGTCTTGGCGCCATACGTCCAGCGTGCCGCCGAGTAAAACACGCCCGGCACGCATATCGGCATATTCGTCAGTGCCGCATAGCTGCCCGCCGTGTTGCTCACCGGTACGGCATACCACGTCCAGCCAACGCCAGTGGCCGTGCGTCCCAACCCTATCTCTGCGGTGCCATTCGAGACGCTGCGCGAGTAAAAAGTGACCGCGCTGTTGGGCGCACACGTCACCAGACTTGGTGGCAGGTAGGCAATTACATAGGTCTCCTCAACCAGCATACTGACATTGGTGCCGGGCGAGCCGACATCCCCGCCGGGCATCAGCCACGCGCCATACTGCCCCGCCTCACCGACACCAAGATACACTCCCTGGCGCGACCACTGGAAGGCACAACCATCCGCCATCGCGCCAAAGCCGACATACGCCACATTGCTGCCCGTGCCATCGAACACATAAATCTGATCACCACCGCTGCTGAAATTTTGAAACGCCGCATCACCGGCATTCCAAATGGCCACGTGGGCTGGAATGCCCCACGCCGCGCGAAAACCGGCTTCCTGGTTGGTCTCAGCTTGGGTGATGATATAGCATTGCCCAGCCGGCAGCGTATAGTTATTGAAACCGCATGAGCCGGGCGTGGCGCTGTTGTCATCCCACGAATAGGACGTAAGATCCACTGCCGCAGGCCCTGCATTATACAGTTCAAACCAGTCAACTGCCGCGGCAAGATTCGTGCTGACGCTTTTTGACATGACTTCCGTGACATACAAGCCTGCGCGCGCGGCGCTGGCCGCGAGCAACACTGCCATCCAACTCCATTGCCTCAACTTCATTTGGTTCTCCACCAGGTCGTGTTACATTAGTGAACGTACCTATTATCCGGTGCATGTGTTAGGTGCGCATTGCGTTTGTGTTAATTCGGCATGTGCTTTGCGGGAAAAGTTCCTGACAGATTCCAGAACTCCTGACATGCCTTGCGCTACTTTCCTTGTTTGACGTGCGTCACGGCGTGTTGGTGCATCGACTGGTTGCCACACGAATTGTCTGCACGGGAACAGCGCCCAACTGCGGCGCCGACTGAATACTGAACACTGAACTTGGCAGGGGCACCATCCGCCCTGCCCGTTGCGCGGGTCACTTGCGCCCGTACGCGTGCTTGCTCACAAACTTGCCGGCTTTATAGATGGTGTACATGTCGTTAGTGGCCGTGCTGGTGAGCAGCGCATAGGTTGTATCCCCCAAGTGCTTGTAAAACGAGCCGGCGGCAGCCTGGGTCCAGCGCATTTTCAGGGTGTTGTTATAGCCGCAGACGGTGGTGATGCCGGTGACGCTCGAGACACTGTAGATGCCGCTTTTGTCGAGGCCGGCACTGTGAAAAGCAGGAATGGCCAGCGTGCCTTTGAGCTGCGGCACGCGGCGCGGCGTGTACAGCGCGAGCTGGGCAACCTGCCCGGTGGCGCCGGTGACGAAGGCCAGGCGGCTGGCATCAAAAAGGCATTGACTAAACGTCGCGAAACCGGCCGGCTGAAACGCGCTGAAGACCGGCCGGCCGCGGCGGGTCACCAGCGTCAGCGGGCCGTTCGTGCCTGACGCCGTGGTCCAGAAGAGAATGCTGCCGCGGTCACTGCTGCGCATGCTCAAGGTGCCGGTGGCGGGCTTGGGGATGGCCACCAACCCCTGCCGCCGCGTTTTCTTGAACACTTCGCAGTCAAGTGTCGCAGCGCCGGCATTGGTGCGGATGGTCACGCCGTTATGATACAGTGCGCTGAATGCGCCCGGCGCGGCCAGCAGTTCCCAGACCGGTCTGACCAGGGCGTACTTGCAGGCGAGCAAGCCGGTGCTGGTCTTGTTGGTCAGCGTCACATAGATGCTGCGATGCACGACGGTCACTTGGTGAAAATTACTGACGATGGTCAGGGAATTGCCGGCGCTGAAGCCGCTGGCGGCAAAACCATTGACCGTCAGTTGGATACCCCGCGTTGCTGTGCCGCGCAGCAGCACGGCCGCAATGTCATAGTGGGCGATGCGCGCGCTGGAGGGCGGCTTCTGGAACGCTTGCGCCGTGAACACGGTTACTCCATACATGTTTTCCAGTGTGGCGGTCGTGGGCGTCGGCGTCGAGGAAGTGGTGCGCAGGAAGACGTTGGCATAGGCATTCATCCAGGTCGTCTGAGTGGTGATTTTTGTGGCGGGCTGGGAGAGCGCATAGCCGCTGCGGTTGAGCCACACGTCGCTCCATTCGTTGGTCACCGCAAATTGGCTCAGCATGAGCAGCGGCGACCAGCGCAGGCTTATGGCGCCCATCTGGGTGTTGTCCACCCCGTATACTTGCAGGCGATACGGCTTGTTGGTGGCCGCCACGAACGCGGCCAGACTGGACTGGCCGATTTCATTGTTGTTGGTGATCACCAGCGTGAGATTCGACACGGCCGTGCCTTGCCACACCCCGAGCACGGTATCGAACGCACTGCCGACGGTGTCAAAGGCGTACCAGCCCTGCACCGGCGCCGTCCAGCTCCACCAGACCGTGTTACTGCCGAACCCATAGACTTTCTCGCTTGGTTCAACCGTGGCGGCGGTGTTGTCACCACTGGTGGCACCCGACAAGCCGGTTACCACGCTGCTGTTGGTGAACGCATCATTGGTGGGCGCAAGCGCGCGCGCGGCAATCCCGGCGCGCAACGCGGGTGCGCCACACAGCAGGCTCCATAGCACGATATTCATGAACTTCATAATTACTCCGGGGTGAACAGTGTGTAACAAAGGGCATGTTGCTCAGCGCAAATGGCGCACGATTCGGCCTTCAATCATATACAGCAGATCCTCGGCCATGTTGACGATATGATCCGCAATGCGCTCAAGATGGCGTGGAATAATGAGTAAATCCAACATGTCGTTGGCCGTCGCGGGCTGGGCCGTGATGCTGGCTTTCAGGGTGTCAAACATGCGGCGGCACTGCCGGTCGATCTCCACGTCGGTGGCGCAGATGGTTTTGGCTACTTCGGCGTCCAAGGTGGTCAGGGCATGCAGATATTGCTGCAGCAACGCGCTCGCGTGGGCGGCGGTGATGACAAAATCATCGGGGATGGCCAAGCTGGGCGTGCGGGCGAAGACGGTGGCGCAGCGGATGGCGAGATGCACGGCGATATCACCGATGCGCTCCAGATCATTGCCGATCTTCAACACGGTGATGATGAAGCGCAAGTCGCCGGCCACCGGCTGATACAGCGCCAGCACTTTCAAGCATTCCTCCTCGATGTCCACCTCGGTGCCATCAATAATGTCGTCGTGGGCCGCAAGCTCGGTGGCCAAGGCGCCGTCGCGCACACTGATCGAGGTGATGGCGTTCTGCAACTGCCGGTCAACCGCTTCGCCCAGCGCGAGAATGCGGGTTTTCAATCGTTCGAGTTCGCGGAAGAGATGGACGCTCATGCAAATGCTCCGTGGGCGGGTCAGCCGAAGCGCCCGGTGATATACGCCTCAGTCTGCTGCTCGCGCGGCCGGCAAAAGATGTCAATCGTGGGACCGTACTCGACCAGCAGGCCTTCATAAAAAAACGCGGTATAATCGGACACGCGCGCGGCTTGCTGCATGTTGTGGGTGACGACGACGATGGTCAGCGTTGCCCGCAAGGTGTCGATCAGGTCTTCGATGCGCGCGGTGGCGCGCGGATCGAGCGCCGAAGTGGGCTCGTCCATCAACAGCACATGCGGCTCGGTTGCCAGTGCGCGCGCAATGCACAGCCGTTGCTGCTGTCCGCCGGAGAGCCGCAGGGCGTTGTCGCGCAGCCGGTCTTTCACTTCCGGCCACAGGGCGGCCCGTTCAAGGCTGCGCTGCACAATCCCATCCAGCGCTGCGCGGCCGGCCGTGCCGCGCACGCGCGGCCCATAGGCCACATTGTCGTAAATGCTTTTGGGAAACGGATTCGGCTTCTGAAAGACCATGCCCATGCGCTGGCGCAACGCCACCACATCCGTCATGGGACTGTACACGTCGTGCCCCTCGACCTGCAGACAGCCGGCCGCGCGGCACGTCGGGGTCAGGTCGTTCATGCGGTTGATCGCGCGCAGAAAGGTGCTCTTGCCGCAGCCGCTCGGGCCGATGATGGCCGTGACTTTGCGGGTATGCATGTCAAACGTTGCATTCCTGACTGCTTCGTGCGCGCCATAGAACACGGAAAAACCGCAGGCTGCAATATGAACGGGCGTCGGCGCGGCATCGTGCGCGCGGAAGGCAACATTGAGAAACGGCGATGCGGAGTGCATGACGGCTTAGCCTTTCAATGCGCGTGCCATCCGCGCGCGCAAAATTATCGCGGCGCCATTCAAGAGCAGCACCAGCGCCACCAGTGCCAGCACCATGCCGAATTGCACGTGCCGGATTTCATCGACGGCTTCGTGCTCGGTCGCCACATTGTAAATGTTCCACGAGAGCACCGGGGTTGGTTGCGTGAGCACATCCCAGATTCTGAGCGTCTGGCCGACGCTGACGGCCGCGGTGAAAATGATCGGCGCGGTTTCGCCGGCCGCGCGGCCCATGCTGATGACGACGCCCGTCAAGATGCCGGGCAGGGCGGCAGGCACCACGGTGGAGATCACCGCGTGCCACGGGGTCGCGCCCAAGCTGATGGCCGCCTCGCGATAGGTCACCGGCACGGCGCGCAGGGCCTCCTCGGCGGCGCGGATGATGGTCGGCAGAATCAACAAGGCCAAGGTCAATGATCCGGCCAGCACGCTTTTTGAGGGCGACACATGCATGGTGTTGATGAAGCACGCCAGGCCAAACAAGCCAAAGACAATGCTGGGCACGCCGGCCAGGGTGTTCATGCACATGCGCAGCACGCGCACCAGCAGGCCGTCGCGCGCGAATTCCACCAGATAAATAGCCGACAGCACGCCAAACGGCACGGCCAGCAGCACGGCGCCAAGGGTCAGGTACAACGTGCCGACCAGTTCGGGTTTGATGCCGCCGAAAAAATGGGCGTCGCGCGACGCCTCCGTGAAAAAGCGCCAATAACAGGTCAGGCGCGGCTGCACAATGGCGCGGGTGTGCTGCTGCAAAAAAGGAAAAAGCGGGGCCAACGCCGTCCCGGCAAATTGTTCCTGGCGCGGCACCTCGATTTTCCGCCCCATGCTGTCGGGATTCGAATAGTCCCAGACTTCCGCATAGAGCACCTCGTGCAATTTCACCTGTGCCCGATCCCAGCGGGTCTGCCCGTATTGGCTGCGTGGCAGCGCGGGTTGCGGCTCGCCCGGTAGCGGACCAAACAACCCGCGCAGGCGCTGCTGGAGATCGCGCAACGCCGCCGCCTGGGTGGCGCGCACGGCCGGCGGATTGGTGCGCATGCCGGCCTCGAACGCGGCCAGCATGGCATACATGGGCTGCGCCGCGCGCTGCATCTGCGCCTGTTCGCGGGCAAGCTGCGCGCCATCGCCGCGATCGAACAGCTCGTGCCGCATGCGCCGATACTCAACCGTGCCGTGAAAGACCAGCGCGCCCATGCCCTTGACGAAAATGGGAACCAGGAGTACCAGCAAGGCCGCCACCATCACCGCCAGCGCGCTGTAACATGCGGCCGTGAACAATCGCTCGATGAACCGTGTGCCGGGTGTCATGGCCGCCTTATCCCAGCGCTTTGTGCTTGCGCCAGATGACGATCTCACTGACGATGTTGCAGATCAGCGCGATGAGCAGCAGGCATAACGCCATGAAAAACAACACATGATAGCGCGCCGAGCCGGTCACCTGATCGGCCTCGCCCATGTCACCCGCGATGGTGGCCGTCAAGGTGCGCACGGGTGCCATCAAATTGAACCATGGCGCCGGTATTTGTGCCGCATTGCCGGATGCCATCCACACGACCATCGTCTCGCCCACGGCGCGCATGACGCCCAGAATGATGGCGGCAATCAGGCCGCTGGTGGCGGCCGGCAGCACGACATGCAGCGTGGTCTGCGCGCGGGACGCGCCCAGCGCATAGCTGCCTTCGCGCAGGTCGCGGCCAACGGCTTGCAGCGCGTCTTCCGCAACGCTGACGATCGTGGGCAATGCCATGATCGCCAGGATCATGGCGACATTCAAGGCGTTCGTGCCGCTGTCCACCTGCACCTGCAGACAGCGCCAGAGCGCCGCCAGCAGCAGCGCCGCCACTACCGCGGTCACGCCGCCCAGCAGCCACGTCGGTGCGCCGCGCCTGCGGGCGGCACCGCGGCCCAGCAGCGTGCCCGTCAGCAGCACCACGCCGCCACCAAGGGGTATGCCGACAATCACCACCAATCCGGCCAACAGATAGTTGCCATGGGTCTGCAGCAACGGCGCCACCACCACCAGCGCAAAGAAGCCGTACACCACCGAGGGAATGGCCGCCAGGATTTCAACCACCGGTTTGACGGCCTGGCGCGCGCCGAATGGCAGCATTTCGCTGAGGCAGACGGCGGCGGCGATGCCGACCGGCACGGCAATCAGCGCCGCACTGACCGTGACCAACGCCGTGCCGTAGAAAATGGCCAGCGCGCCGAATGCCGCCGGCGTGCCCGCCGGATACCACTGCGTGCTGCAAAAAAATTCGCGCACGCCGCACAACCGCACAAACGGCGCCGCATCGCGCACAATAAAGCCGATGATCAGGATAACCGCACCGGCGGACACAGCCCTCACGCCGAACAGCACTGCTCTGCCCAGCCCCGCGGCCAGCCGGCGACGCCGGCGTGACCGCGTGCTGAGAAGCAAGCTGGGTGTGACATTGGTGCTGTGCATAAGTCAATGGGCGCGCGCCAGTGCCTATTGCTGAACGCCATCGGCCAAGGGCACAAACCCGACCGCTTTAATTAATTCCTTGCCCTTGGGTGTTTGGCAGAGGGTGAGAAACGCGTGCAGGAACGTGCCCGTGGCCGGCTCGCCATTGGTATACATGAACAGCGGCCGCGACAGCGGATAGGAACTGTCCAGGACGGTCGCCGCCGTCGGCATCACCCCGTTGACCGGCACGGCTTTGACGGTGGCGTCCACGAAGCCGAGACCGGCGTAGCCAATCGCCGCCGGTGTGTTCATGACGCGCTGGCGCACGGCGCCGTTGCTGCCGACGTACTCGACGTTGCTCGCCAAACGGGTCTTGTTCATCACCATTTCGGAAAAGCACTCGAAGGTGCCGCTGTTGGTGTCGCGACTGATCCGCACGATCCGCAGATTCGGGCCGCCCAAGAACTGCCAGTTGTTAATGCGCCCGAAGTAAATGTTGCGGACTTGCTCAATCGTCAGCCCCTTGAGTGGATTCGAGGGATGCACCATGATCGGCAGACCGTCCATGGCGACGATGTGCGCCACCGGATTGATGCCTTTCACCTGTGCCGCCAACGTCTCCTGCGGCTTCATCGGTCGCGACATGGTCGCCACCTGGCAGGCGCCGTTGATCAAACTCTTGGCGCCGTTGCCACTTCCCGATTCGCTGACCGAAATGCGCAGGGCGGGCGTTTGGCTCATCAGATGCTCGGCGAAGGCCTTGGCAATCGGCCCGACCGTCGTCGAACCGTCCACTACGATCTCGTCGCCGGCATGTGTCGCCATTACGGCGCTCAGCGCCAGTGCCGTCAATGTTGCGGTAATCGTTTTTGTGTGCATGATCTGCTCCTTGCCTGTTAATTAGTTGACCGTCGGCTGTTCTGCGACGTTCTTGTTCTTGATGACCCGATCCACAAAGGTATCCCAGCCCGTGCGCTTGGGCGCATCCTGTGCCTGTTCGACATCCTCCAACAATTGCCGCTCGCGCTCCAAAACGCCGCTGTTGGCCGTCACCTTGTAGGGCGTCAGCAGCACGACAATTTCAGACGACTTGGTCACGTCAATCTCGTGCCGGAACAAATACCCGATCAGGGGCGTGGAGCCCAGCACCGGCACCCGTTCATCCTGCTTGGTGACCACATCTTTGCGCAGGCCGGAGAGCGTGAACAACTCGCCGTCCTGCAGCACCACTTGCGCCGTGGTCGCGCGGCTGTTCAGAATCGGCTCGCCCGAGCTGGTGTAGCCCACCAAGCTGTCGACCGTGGCCAGAATCTGCAACTGCATGCTTTCCGCGGCGATCGTCGGCGTAATCGTCAGCGTAATGCCGCTGCCCACTTGCTTTTGCAGGGGCTGGGTCGGCGCCGTGTAGGCCTTGTAATCAATCTTGTCAATCGACGCGATGGTGGCCAGGCGACCGTTCAGCGCAACCACCGTCGGCGTGCATAGCACTTTGGCATTGCCGGTGCGCACCATGTAGTTGATCATATTGGCCACGGCTTTCGGGCGCATGCCCTGCGCCGTCAGCCCGCCCGCCAAATATTGCATTTTGCTGTTGAACGGCTTTTGGGTGATCTTGTACGGCGTGGTCATGTCCTGATAGATTTCACTCGACTGCTGCGAATTGCGCGTCTCCGCCATGTCCATCTTCATGTCCACGTTTTCCGGCAAACCTTCTTTCCAGGCCTCGAGCGCCAAGCCAAAATTGAAGTCATTGCCCACATTGATCTCGACAATCTGGGCCTCAATCCGCACCATCTCCGGCGCGATATCAAAGTACGGCAGCCACTTGGCCACCCGCGCGGTAATCGTCGGCGCGTCCTTGTACATGATGTGGTTGATCGTGTCATCCACCACCAGCTCGCCATATTTCGTGCCCAGCGTTTTTTCAATCGCCACCTGCAGTTCCGACGCTTTGCGATTCTGGCACGTGTACCATATACGGGACGATCCGCTGTATTCATAACTTGTACCCGGCTTGTCGAGCGTCCTGATCGTGGCCTCCACCCACGGAAACATGAACTCCGGCGCGGTCACCACCAAGTATTCGTCCTCAGTCACCACGTCTTTTGAGGTCGCGACTTTGGCGCCTTCCAGTTCAAGGGGGCCATACAGGAAATCGCGGATTTCGTAGACAATGCCCGTGTTGTCCAACTTGTAGGTCTTCATGACATAGTCTTTGTCGTCGGTCGAGTCAATCACCTTGAGCGCGGTGCCCTGCGCCGGCGTGGACGGCATGGCGTTGTAATACAACTTGCCGTCCGCAAAGGCCTTCTCGCCACCCACCGGCGGATTGCCCGTTGCCACGGGCGTGGTGTTTACCTGCACCTCGTTTTTTATCTCGAACGCGGAGGTGGCACATACCACACTCCACACGCCCAAGACGCCGAGCATTACGATTGTCCTCATTGCAGCTCCCCTAAAATTATTAGACTACGGTGCAATCGCCGCACCCCACTGATGCACAACGCCCTGCACACCACACTATACTCAGCCTGTGTTAAGATGCAAGGCCTGAAATTGTTGGGGTTGGGTAAAGAATGCCGGCGATCCGGACCACATCCGGCCGGCGGCCCGCCAGTTGCGCAGCAAAGAGTATGGAAAACCCAACACCAAGGCACAAAGCATTAGGAAGCAAGCAGGATGCGCGCTGGGCCGCCTCGCGGCCCTTGAATTATTTCCAGCAAAATCTGTAATCTCCATGCCGGCCTACCACGTGTCAGGTGTTAATGCCTTGCACTATTATTTCTTCCTGCTGATTGTGGGGTTACCCAGTTCCGGCGACTCGCTGCGCAGCATTGCCCGCGGGACGCGGGCGCTACGAGTAGCGCCGCCGTCTCGGCGGCACCCACTCACCCAACAGGCTATGCCATTATTATCGCAATGCATATAGCCATTTTAATGCCGCTGCTGTCCTAATCGCCGGAACTGGGGGTTACCTGCGCCTTGACACTGGCATACAATGTTTGTATACTAGCATAACACACATGGAGACCGAACATATGAACACCGTGACCATCAACCTTTCCTTGCAAGCCGCCCAATTGGCCGAGATTGATGCGGCCGCGCGGCGCGAGGCGCGCTCGCGTTCTGAACTGCTGCGCGAAGCGGCGCGAAGCTATGTGCTGCGCCAGCGCCAGTGGGATGACGTCTTCGCGGTTGGTGATCAACGCGCGCGCCAGCACCGACTGACTGAAAAGGACATCGCCCACGAGATTGCCCAACACCGCGCGACGAAGCGCCGCCGTCCATGAGGATCGTCTGCGACACCAATGTCCTCATCTCGGGTATTCTTTTCGGGGGCAATGCACGCATGGTCGTGCGGGCCGCGCTGCAAAACCGGGTTGAAAACTGCATCTCGCCGGCGCTGCTCGATGAACTGCGGGATGTACTCGGCCGCCGGAAATTCCGCTTGACGGCCGCGCGTGCCACCGCCATCGCAGAGCTTGCCGCACACACCTTCACGCTGGTGACACCAACGCTGCAGGTGCATGTCATCGCGGACGACCCGGATGACAATGCCGTGCTGGAAGCGGCGCTCGCGGCGGACGCGCGCTACATTGTTTCGGGCGACGCACACCTCCTGCGCTTGGGCACGTGGCGCACGATTGCCGTGCTCACGCCGCACACACTGGTGGACCTGTTGGCGCTGGCTCAATAAGTGCGTTCGGCACGAACGCATTCCCTAAGCTTCTGCGCCAGAATTCACCGCACACGACAATCCCTGTCGTTTGTCCTAACATCCGCGGCAAAACTGCGCGTGCAGTTTGACCACGCTAACGGCAATCTTCATGCCTGCCCCCGTTCTGTCCCGACAGCGGAATTGACCGCGATAGCGGCAGTTGGCTCCGGCGACTTATTAGGCTGCTTTGTGTGCTTTCTGTCTAAATCTGGACCAAACCGCTAAAACTGAAAATACCATGAGCGACCAAAGAAGGGCAGGCCAAAGCGTGATTAACACAAAATCGGCGCGCAGTCCAACCATCGCCTCCAGCCCCGGCACCAAATTTGACAGCCAAATACAAGGCTCCATATTTGCCCACCAACCTATGGAGGCTATCATACTCGCAGGACCACATGGTCCAACACCGCCCAACGCCATCAGCCCGAGACCGATGCCAGACAGACTAAGACCGCTAATCCCTGCCACAATAATATTCTTGCTTAAGGTCATGTTGATGGTCGAGCAGCCTAATTATATAATTGTTGTAAACGCTCTGTAATTCATTACAAACAGCACTGTAGGTCATCGGTGTGAATGTCTTTGAACGTGTGTTTCCTCTTTCTTTAACATCAAGTGCCAAACGCTTTCTGTGGTGCCGTAAAATCAGCGTGGTCTATGCGAATGAACTCCCGCGCATCCGTCCTAATGCGGAGAGTGTAGCAGAAAGCCGCCCGGCTGTCAATTTCAACGGCGCGAGTAAATTCGTTCGTGAACAAATTTTGGAGATAAAGCATGTAATTGACGTGCTTGCTTGCGCCACTATTTAAAAAGTCATTTTCCCGCTCTTCCAGCCAACCGATCATTCCGCGGACGGCAGAACTGGCAGGTGCTTTCACTGGCGTAACGCCAATGTTTGCCATTCACAAACGACAAAAAATGTCGATTATGCACGCCGCGGCTACGCGCCGCGCTGCAGCATGTGATCGTACAGACGCAGCACTTGTTCCATGTTGCGCTCGGCGTCGAATACCTGTGCTGCATGTGCTTGTGCCGCCGCGCCCAAGCGCGCGCGCAAGGGCGCATCACCCAACAGCAAGGCGAGCTTGTCGGCCAGATCGGCCGGGTCAAACGGCGTGACCAGCAGGCCGGTCTCATGGTCGATGATTTCCTCGCCCGGGCCGTCAATGGCAAATGCCACGGCGACGCGCCCGGCCGCCGCCGCTTCCGCACACAAGCGCGAAAAATGCGGCTCGGTGAACGGCGCGACCAGCACGTCACACTCGCGCACCGCATCATCCACATTGGTGAATTCACCGGTGAAGGTCACGTGCTGTTGCAGGTTTTCCCGGGCGATGATGGTGCGCAAGCGCGTGATGTATGAGGTGCGCCGAAACCATGTCCGGGTTGTCGGCGCGGGCGGCACCGGCCCGACCAGAAATGCGTGAAACGCCACGCCGCGCCGCGCCAGCAAGCCCAGCGCCTGCACCAGCACATGTACGCCCTTGGCCGCCGTGAAGCGGCCGAAATAGCTGATGATCGGTGTGGCGGCGGGCACGGCATACGTGCTGCGCAAGGGCGTGGCGCGCGCCGGCCGCTGATACGGTGACAAGTCAATAAAATCAAACACGGCGACGGCGTTGGGCGTGTTGGCCATGCCCCAGCGGCGCGCTTCCGAGGGCAGCATGAAGACGAAATAATCGCCCCAGCGTTTGGCCAGCCAGCGCTGCACGGCCCGCCGCAGGCCGGTGTAGCCGGGATGCAAACATTCCAGCACGTTGACAAACACCGGGCAACCAACCCGCGCCGCCGCACACAGCACGCCCGGCAGGACGACCGAGTTGAGGTGAATCACATCCGGCTGCAACGCCGCGAACATGCGCCGGGCGGTGCGGAATGAGGCCAGCTGGCCCCACAGCATTTTCACGACGCGATGCGGATGGCGCAGCCCGTAAAAGCCGTCGGAGATGTGCAGAAACGGGATGACGTGCTCCTCGTAGACGACGCGGAAACCGTGCTGCTCGAACAGTGCCGACGCGGAGCTTTTCCGGATGCACCAGATCACCGGCTCGAAGCGCGCCGGGTCAAGCCGCTGCAGCAGGCGCAGCAGCAGTTGCGGCGCGCCGCCCATGCCGGTGCCGTGATGCACAAAGACGATGCGGGTGCGCGTGGCGGTCATTCGTTGACCGCGGTAATGTCATCGGCATCCGGCGCGACCGGCCGCGCGCCGCGCCCCGCGGCAAACATGTGCAGGTCTTGCCAGCGCAGCAGGCCCAGGCCGAAATACGCTGCGGCACACAGCAGACAATACAGCGCGCCATTGACCACAAACGGCACATGCGCGCGCAGCCACCACGCCAGCGGCGCCAACGCGCCGGCCACCAGCAGCGGCGGCAGAATGCGCCCGAACAGGTGTGTCAGCGGCAACCAGCGCCGCAACGCTAGCGCGTAGCCCCAGAACATGACCGACAAACTGATCACCATCGCGCAGCTCGCGCCAATGATGCCATAGCGCGGCACCAGAATCAGATTGGCAATAATATTGGTCACGACACTGGCGGCGGTGATGACAATCACCGTTTTCTGGCGATTGAGCACATACAACACATGGCCGCTGAACGGATTGAAGAATTCGAGCCCGAGGCCCCAGAGCAGAATTTGCAGGGGCACCAGGCCGGCCACATACTCGCGCTTGAACACGCCGGTAATCATGCGTCCGCCATCAATGCTCATGAAGAAAATCACGGGAAACGCGAGCGCGGCGAGCCAGCGCATACCAAGTTTCACCTTGGGCCAGAACTCGGCGTCGCCCTGCGCATGGCACTCCGACAGCACCGGATACATTGACTGCACAAAGGCGTTGGCCAGCACGATTGGCACGAGCACCAGCATCGACGCGATGTTGAAATACGCAATTTCCGCGCGCGTGCAGAATTTGCCGATCACCATCAGCGCGAATTTCAAGTGCAATGTGGTAAACGCATTGATCGCGAAAAACAAAAACGCGTGGCACAGCAGAAAATACTGGCGCGAGAGGCTGCACGTGAAGCGCAGCGCGGGATGACGGCGCACCACCAGCACGATGGCGACCAGGCACTGCGCGCCCATCGCCAGCGTGAACGCGGCGGCGACCCAGCGCAGGTCGCGCACGGTGATAAGCACGACCAAGCCCCCCAGCACATACACAAGCTTGCCGGAGAAAGACAGGACGCCGTCCAGATGGTGTTCTTGGAAGGCGCGGAACAGGGCGGCGGCGGAAAAGTACCAAGCGTTGAACAGCAGCCATGCCATGGCGATCCAGCAGAGGACGCGCAAGTCATGGGCGGGATAGAAGAGCGCCAGCACGAGCCAGCCCAGCAGCGCGGCCAGCACGGCCAGCAGCGTTTTCAGCACGAGCGAGTTCCAGAAATAGTCGGCCGCCAAGGTCAGATTGCGCGCCACGTCGCGGACGATCAGCGTCCACATGCCGAATTCGCTCAGCACATTCAAGAGCACGACAAAGGTGAATGCAAACGACAGGCTGCCGACGTCATTCTCCGGCAGCGTCTTGGTCAGGTAGGCCATGAACGCGAGCGCGAGCAGTTGCGCGCCGGTCTGGCCGGTGAACAGCGCGAGCGTGTTGCGCACAACACGGTTGGTGGTCATGCGTGCTGGTGGTGGAGTTCAAGCATGGGTGAAACTATAGCAAAGCCGGCGGCGCGCGTCAAGGCGCTCAGTGGGACAGTGCAGCGGTTTTCGGTTTTCAGTTTTCAGTTTTCAGTTTTCAGTTTTCAGTTTTCAGTTTTCAGCTTTCAGCTTTCGGCTTTCGTCTTTCGGCTTTCGGCTTTCGGCTTTCAGCTTTCAGCACCACTCCTCCATCCCTCCATCCCTCCATCCCTCCATCCCTCCATCCCTCCATCCCTCCATCCCTCCATCCCTCCATCCCTCCATCCCTCCATCCCTCCATTCTTCCATTCTTCCATTCTTCCATTCTTCCATTCTTCCATTCTGCTACCCCGCCAGCGCATTGGCCAGGCGTGCGAATTCCTCGAGTGCCAGCGTTTCGGGCCGGCGCTGGCCGTCAATGCCGGCCGCCGCCAGTGCGGCGTCAATCGCCGGGCCGCCGTACATGGCCAGCACGGCATTGCGCAGGATTTTCCGGCGCTGCATGAACGCGCCGCGCACGAGCTGGTAAAACAATGGTTCGTTGCGCAGGATGACCGGCGGCGTCCGGTGCAAGTCCACGCGCAGGACGGCCGACGCAATTTTTGGTTGCGGGAAGAAGCAGGTCGGCGCGAGCCGGCTTGCAATTGTCGCGTGGCCCCAATAGCGCATAACCACCGAAATCGAGCCGTACACTTTCGAGCCCGGTTCGGCAATATAGCGCGCCGCCACTTCGTGCTGGAGCGTCATCGCCACGCGCCGCAGTGGCAGGTGTTGCGCGACCAAATGCGTCAAAATCGGCGTGCTGATGTAATAGGGCACATTGGCGACCACCACGGTGGGCAGCATACCCAGGGTGCGATAGCATTCCTGCAGTGGCACGCGCAGGATGTCGCCGTGAATCAAGGTCAGATTGGTGAAGCCGCCCAGCAGGCCTTGCAGGATCGGCAGGAAGCGCTGGTCCAGTTCGACGGCGATGACGTGCCGCGCCTGCTGCACAAGTTGATACGTCAAATGCCCGATGCCCGGGCCGATTTCAAGCACGACATCATCCGGCGTGACATCGGCCGCGCGCATGAGTTTGCCCACGGCATTGCGTTCAAAAAGGAAATTCTGCCCGAGCGACTGCTTCAAGCGCAACTGATGCGCGGCCAGCAGTTCATGCACATAACCAAGACTATAGAGCCGCTCCGGCGCGTCGAGGGGAAAGGTTGCCGCAGGGCCGCTGCCGGCCTGCGCTGGTTTACTCGAAGCGTTTGAAGATGATGACCGCGTTGTGCCCGCCAAAGCCGAAATTATTGGACATGATCACGCGCACCTTGCGTTCGCGCGCGACATTCGGAATGTAATCCAGGTCGCATTCCGGATCCGGCTCTTCCTGGTTGATGGTGGGCGGCAGCACGCCGGCTTGCAGCGTTTGTACGCACAAGGCGGCTTCCATCCCGCCGCAACCGCCAATCGTGTGGCCGGTCATGGACTTGGCCGAGCTGATGCACAGTTTGTAGGCGTGCGCACCAAACACTTTCTTGATCGCGACCGTCTCGGTCAGATCATTGTACACGGTCGAGGTGCCGTGCGCGTTGATGTACTCAACATCTTCCGGGTTCAAGTGGGCATCGGCCAGCGCACGCCGCATGGCTAAGGCGACATAGGTGCCACTCGGCTCGGGCGCGGTGGGATGATAGGCATCGGTGGTCTGGCCGCCGCCGACAATTTCGGCCAGGATGCGCGCCCCGCGCGCCTTGGCATGTTCGAGCGTTTCCAGCACCAGCGCGCCGGCGCCTTCGGCCAGCACGAATCCATCGCGGCGCTTGTCAAACGGGCGCGAGATGCGCGCCGGGTTGCCGTCGCCATCCCAGGTCGAAATCGCTTTCATATTGCCGAACGTGGCGATTGCCAGCATGCCGACAGACGCATCGTTGCCACCCGCAATGGCGACGACTTCCGGCCCTTGCTGCAAGCGGCGGCAGGCCATCAAAATGGCGTCATTGCCCGAGGCACAGGCGGTATTCACGCCCATCGACAAGCCGTGCAGCCCGAATTGCATCATGACCGTGTGCGAGGTCACTTCCGGCGTGCCCGACGGCACCAGGAACGGCGTGACCCGGCCCGGGCCTTCGGCCGCCATGATGCGCACCGTGCTCTCGATTTTCATAATCCCGCCGATGCCGGTGCCAAATATGCAGCAGACATCCTCGTTGTGGCCGCGCGTGGCGAAATCAATGCCGCTGCTGCGCACCGCCTCGACGCCCGCCGCCACGCCCAGCAGGACTCCGCGGTCGTAGCGTTGCACATCGCGGGCGGTAAACCCATACTGGGTGGCATCAAAGTTTTTGACTTCACCGGCCACATGCGCCTTGCAACGGCTGTGGTCGAACATGGTGATCGGGCCAATGCCGGAGACCCCGTGCGAGATGCCGTCCCACGTCGCCGGCACGCCGACGCCCACTGCTGTCATCAAGCCATTGCCCGTCACTACTATTCGTTGTCTGTCCGCCATGGTGTCTCGTTGGTCTGTGAGTCCAATATGATAAAATTCAGTAATCCGGTGTAAATTGTAGCAAAAGCCGGCCGTAGATTCAACCCGACTTGTAAAATCAAACGGATTTGTGTATACTAATCACGCTCTAAGTGGTAAATGCGGTTTGTGGATTGCGGCGATGCCGTAGACGGGTAGTGTTGCCTTATTATTCATTTTGACGAATGAGGTTGTTTATGCGCACTGCCATGTCAGGCATGATTATCACCACTCCGCCGCGTCGCGCCGGCGTGGCCCGGGTCGAGTTGATGGTGTTTATCTTTACCGTGATTTTTGTCGTGGCCGCGCTGCTGCTGTGGTCGCGCAGCCAGTCACCGCAGCCGCCGGCGAAGCGATCCGCCGCAGCGCCCGCAGATGACCCCATGGCGCAGTGGACGGCCGAACTGGCCCTGCGCTCCAACGAAGTGGTCGCGCTCAACGCCCAAGTACAATCCTTGATGCATCTGCACACCAGCCTGCTGGCGCGGGTGGATGCCGGCGTGGATCCCAAGACATACCAAGGCGTTTGCGTGGAGCTGGCCACGACCCGCGGCGATTTGCAGGCCGCCCACGCGCGCATCGCGCAGCTGCTCGCCGCCGCGCAAAGCACCAACGCCATATCGGCCGAACAGCAGCACTATCTCCAGCAAGAGATCGACCGCCTGCGTGCGGCCTTGGCGATCCGCGCCACCCAACCGCCCACAGCGCCCCCGCAGAGCCAGGACGAGTATCAATTTGTCCGCACCAATGCGGCGCTGTGGTTGTGCCCGCAGCCCAGACGCGCGCCGAAATCATGGCTGGAAAAAAGCGGGTTGTACGGCATGGGCCGCGGCGCCCTGCGGCTGGTTACCGCGCCGGTGCTGGTGCCCTACGGCATTATGCGCGGCATCACGTCGCCGTTCCGCGCCGACCCGGAAATGGGCGGCACCACCAATTACGCCCTGTTCGCCGCCACCCAAACGGCGTTGACGCCGCTCAGTCTGGCGCTGCACAGCACGGTCGGCGCCGGCACGTGCTGCGGCGACACCTTGCGCGGCTGCGCTGATATTGTCTCACTCGGCACGTACGGACTGCTGGAGGAAAAATTTGTCAGCAATCCGGATTACCGCCCGTACTTGCTGCAATTGCTGGCGAGTGATGTGCCCACCGCCGAACCAACCAATGCACTGGTGCAACTCCCGACGGACATTCCGGCGCAGGCCAGCCGGTGAGTGGCACGCGCAGGCGCGCAGCCCCGGCGGCAGCATCATCATTCAAACCCAAGAGATTAAGGGTGTGAATGCGCCGATCTCTTTATCGTCGTTTGTTGGTGTTGCAGCCTTTTTTATAGTACTGACACAACAAACGACTGCCGCCCCACCGATCACTGATCACCGACTTACCGACGCACTGACCATCCCGCCGGTGGCGGGACTCCAAGCAGCCGACGCACCTCTAATTCCCCAGCCCGTCCCTCTGTCATCCGTGCAGTCGCTTCTCAATCTTGCAGGCTACTCAGCCTGCCGCGCTGCCGCGCAAGCGATTGAACAAGGCAATATCACCGGCGGCTTGGCCATGTTGGACAAGCTTGCAGAAGGCGCATTGCACTGGCGCGGCGCGGTGACCAACGGCTATCAACAGGGCTTCTTCATCAATGCTCTGCGTGGCTACTGCCTTGAAAGAATGGGCGACATTGTCAAGGCCTATCGCAGCTATCAGAACAGCCGCGCGTATTTTGATGACCAAGCTGCCGCCGTGCAGTGCCCGGAACCGCGCTTGGAAGTATTTCTCGGCCTCGGCCGCACCTGTCTTGTGGCCGGACGCTACACCGACGCATTCAACTGGCTCGACCTGGTGCGACTGGAAGCGTCGGCCGATCCGCGCATTGCGGCGCTGGCCGACCGCGCGTTGATCCGCCGCGCCGTCGAGATTGGCGACTACTACGACGCGATCACCAATTATCTCGATTTGCAGGCATTGCTTCTTGAAAGTGGGAGCGACCTCCGCGTCGCGAATGCTGTTGTAGATGAAACATCGGGGCATGGAAGCCCCTCCCACACGAACACCAATCCAGCATCGAACGTCGAAGCAAGCGAAGATTATAAATTCGTTCGCCGCGAACGAATTTACGCCCCCGAGGAATACACCGAACTAGCCCAACTCTACTTCTGGACACAGCAAGACCGGCCTGGCTTTCAGGCCCTGCTCGACGGTATGGCGCGGCGCGGCATTGACAACGATCTTGGCATAAAAGACCCGCTGCTGAATTTGTTTCTGCATAGCATCATGCGCACGGATGATGCCGAAATACAGCGCTTTTACGATGTGCTCGGCTATGCCATTACTCAAGCGCGCGCACAAAAAGGCGATGAAGAGTATGTGGCATTGCTCATCAACACGCGGACACTTCTGAAGGCTCTTTATGACTATCTTGTGCCATGCGATGACCTGGCCGCGCTGAGTTCACGCGTGGCGCGTTTGCTGCAGAGCTGTCCGCCACCCATTCCCAAGCGCGCTGCAAGTGATGCTGAAAAACTGCGCCATGCAAAACAATTGAACGGCGTTTGCGAAGCTTCAGAAACGCCCAATTCAGCAGTAACACAAGGTTGGGAAGATTGTCTCATGGAGGCCGATTGGTTGCTTGACAAACGCAATGTCAAAGCGGCATATGCGGCATATGAGCGTGCAGCGCACGGGTTGATGGATACACAAACACCGTTGGAATATGATGGATGCGCGGCACGCGTGGCGGCGAATGTGGGCCTGCTGCTCAGCGGAACACAAACGACGGCATGGCTGCAATGGCAGCTTCCTGCGGCGCACATTATGGACACCTATACAAGAACCCTCTACGCGAACTGCGGGCAGGCACCGTTCGTCACGGGATGTACTGTTTCCATTGACCAGTGCATCGTGGACATTTACCCGCGCAGTCATCCGCGCCTCATAGCCTGGCTGGATGTCGTTGCCAATCGGCAGTTGCAGTCATTTGATTTTGACGGCTTCATCGGCACCGCGGCGCAAATTATCACGCACGCCGGCGCGCTGCCCAATAACGATATGTACGGCGTCGTAGGAATTGTGCATGCCGCCAATGACCGGCCGGATCTGGCAGTTGCGGCATGGCTTGACGGCATCCGCTGTCGCCCGTCATTTTCAAGACAAATGAATTACTGCCTGAAAACCCCGGCGTGGCTAACGCCCGCGCTTCTGCCAACCTTTGAGCGCGCGCTTCCCGCCGCGTTGCTGCTGGCAGACCTTACTGCGCAAAGCTCGGGATTTCTGGACGCGCGCCAATGTCAGCAACGCGTGCAAGAAATTGCGCGCAGCGTGCGCGCCATGCACGAGGCAGTGCAACACGATAATGCAGATGCAGTGAAAACACTGCTGCGCGGGCCCGGTGCGCGGCTGAGAAGTTATGATGTCTGTGAAGTCCTCTTGCGGCATGGTAATACGAACGAAGCGTTCAAATGCTTCGCCAGTGCCTTCGCGGAAAAAGCGTCACTGGTCGCGCTGGTGGATGGTCTTGTGGGCACGGCGCCGTGGCGCGAGGGCGATGCCGTTCGTGCGCTGGTTGGTTCGGTTGATCCGGAGCGCGGTGCCGCTTTTGTGGCAAATCTTGTGAGCTCAGCCAAAACTCGCAGTCGTTCAAATCAATTGCAAAATTGTTTGGCGCGTTTCGCAGAACAGCTTAAGTCCAATGCTATCCCCATAGAGTCGCATCCATGAAAAAGAGAAATCTGCTTGTCTTGGCAACGGCCTTCATTCTGGCTTGCAGCAAAGCCCATCAACACGAAAATGCATTAAAGACGAACGTGGTCAGCAACATTGCCCGCCGTGTGGTTGAGCGAGATGCACGTAGCAGAGAGCTGTCGGCACATGACACACAATCAACAACAGCAGTATTTGCAGCGGTTGATGTCGCCCGTATCGAAGAGTTAGTTCACCAATATAGCGAGCAGTATAGGAAGGGTACCGGGCTACATCCTAGCACGCGTACAACCATTGAAATGGCGCGTGCGCTGCGGACAAATACAACGCTTTCTGTCAACGAAAAGCTGCACTTGATTCATAAACAACCTGAGTCAATGGCAAGCAAAGGCGCTGAACTGTGCCTGTTACAGCATGAGTATGCCAGAAGCAACTTGTCTCTCAAAGAAAAAGTGCAGTTGCTGGAGTGTATGGCTGGAATCTATGACTTGTTCTTCCATGCCGAAGAGTGTATTGCCGCTGTGGAAACAGCGCTGCAGCTTGTGTCTGCGGCGGACATGCACAGAGAGATGGCAATCGAATATGAGAATCTTGGATCTTGTTACACGGAGCTTGTTGACGATCCGCACAAGGCCCTCTATTATTACTCAAAGGCGCTCGAAATCGGCAAGGATGTTAAGGATGTTGAGGCTTTCAATAGAGACACGTTGCTATGGAGAGTTCTTTATCTTCATATTTCTTTGGGACAGCGCAGTGAAGCCAAACTACTCTTTGATGCGAATGGCTGTGCTGGAAATAAGGAATTTGAAGGCGTAGAAAGATGCCTTGCCCATCCCAACAGCAAGGTTAACCCATACAAGAACACCCTCACAATTGAAGGTGATGTGGGTGAAATACCCGGTCTTGCAGAGATGAAAAGAACCCTAACGAAGACCACGCAACCTCAGGTGCGCAAGTATCTCTACCAAGTGCTCGCGACCCAATTGTCAATTGAGGAACAAAACCACTTGTGAACTGCTGGAGCTCTTCTGTTCAACCAAACCGGCGCGGCACTTGGAATACCATTATGACGGATGCACACGAATTGTCGGCAGCGCAGTTGCACCAGCAGAACCGGGCGGCGTGGAACGAAGCCGCCCATGCGTATGAAACGGCGCTCGCCGACACGATCGCGTTCCTGCGCACCGGCGGCGTGAGCTTCTGCACCCCTGAATTGCCCTATCTGGCGAACCTGGCAACCTGGTGCCGGCGCGCCATTCACTTGCAATGCGCCGGCGGGCGTGACACGCTGTCGCTGTGGAATCACGGCGCGGCGGAAGTGGTCGGCATCGATATCAGCGAACGGATGATTGCGGCTGCCCGGCATGCGGCGCAGGCCATTAACGCCCGCGCCCAGTGGTTCTGTTGCGATATTCTGGAGGCGCCGCATGCGTTGGATGGCAGCGCGGATCTTGTCTACACCGGGCGCGGCGCACTGTGCTGGATCATGGATATCACGCACTGGGCACAGGTGGTGGCGCGACTGCTCAAGCCGGGCGGCGTGCTGTATGTCTTCGAGGGACACCCGCTCGATTGGGTGTGGGACCCGCACGCGGCAACCTTGCAGATCGACGCGCATCCGCCCTATGGCGATTATTTCGCGCAAGCACTTGACCACTCCACGGGCTGGCCGGAATCGTATATTCCCGCCACCGCCGTGCTGCCAGTGGAACAGCAGTCGGTCAAGCACGAACACCAGTGGACCTTGGGCCAGATCATCAACAGTCTCATTGCCGCAGGATTGGTCGTTGTGCGGTTCGAAGAGCACCCCGACCAGTTTTGGGACCAATCGCCCCTGCTGCCCGCAGAGATTGCCCGGCGCCTGCCGCATACATTTTCCTTATTAATGCGCAAACCCACGGAACTGCCATGACAACAGTATTGACCAATGCTACAATCTTCAACGGCGTGGACAATGCCATCTATCCGGGCAAGAGCGTCCTGATTGAAAACGAGCGCATCGCACAGATCACGGACAGCCGCACGGCGTGCCCGGCCGACCGTACCATCGACCTGCATGGCCAAACACTGATGCCCGGCCTGATTGACGCGCATATCCACATCATGCTGTATCACTAGGCCGACCAGTCGCTGGCCTTCGAGGCCATTCGCGCAGCCATTTTGCTCAAGCAGATACTGCAACGCGGCTTCACGACCATCCGCGATGTGGGCGGCGACATCTGGGGCATTGTGCGCGCCGCCAACGCGGGCATGTTCACGGCGCCGCGCGTGTTGTATGCCGGGCGCGTGCTCAGTCAGACCGGCGGGCATGGCGACATGCGCCCCGCCCGGGACACCGGCCTGCAGTACCTGCCGCCCACCTACGCCAACTGCAACCAGACGGTCATTGTCGATGGCGTCGAGGCCATTCGCAAGGCCGCCCGCGAGAACTTTGTCAAGGGCGCTTCGTTCGTCAAGATCATGGCGTCGGGCGGCTGCACCTCGCCGCATGACACGATTTTCAACGATCAGTTTTCCGTCGAGGAAATCCGGGCCGCGGTCGAAATTGCGCAGACCTACCACAGCTACACCGCGGCGCATGCCTACCTGCCCCAGTCGATCAAGCGTTGTATTGAAAACGGCGTGCGCACGATCGAGCACGGCAATTTTCTCGACCAGGAAACGGCCGCGCTCATGGCGCGGCAGGGCGCGTTTCTTGTGCCGACGTTGATCACCTACACGCTTGCCTGTGAAGACGTCGCGCGCGGCACAAACCACACCTTCTTTGTCAGCGGCGACATCATCAAGTCGCTGCGCGACAAAGGCCTGGCGGCCATTACACAGGCGCGCCAAGCCAAGGTCAAGATCGGGTTTGGCACGGATATCGTCAATGTTGATGGCGTGTACGACACCACGTCCGCATTCTCCCGGCAGAGTGATGAGTTCCTCGTCCGCGCCCAAGTTGAGGCGCCCTTTGACACGCTCCACTCGGCCACGGCCGTCAATGCCGAAATCCTGAACATGCAAGACCAGATCGGGGTTGTGAAGCCGGGCGCCTTGGCGGATCTGCTGGTCGTGGACGGCAATCCGCTGGACGACATCTCACTCTTGACCGGCCAAGGCGCGCACATCAAAGCCATCATCAAGAATGGCGTGTTCGTGAAAGACGCATTGGCGTGAACCAGGGGTCTGTCGCACGCGGTTGCTCCATGTCCCAGCCCGACGAACATTTTGCGCAGGTCTGCACGTTTGTCATCAAGTTGGCGGCATGCGCGCATAGCTGGGGCACGCAGTCGCGCCGGCTCGAAACCTATCTGGCACACATCACCACCGCGCTGGGCTACTGCGGCACGTTCCGCGTGACGCCCACCAAATTCGCATATACATTTTCCCGCACCAGTGATGACCCGCGGCCAACGACGCAGACGGTGCATTGGCCGTGCGCCGGTTTCGATTTGGCCAAACTGGCCCGCTTGGGTGAATTGGTCACCGCGGTGGAAGTTGGTCACGTCGCCCTGCCGGAGGCCAATGCCATGCTGGATGCCATTGCCCACGTGCCGCCGCCGTACGGCAAGCTTCTTGTGGCTGCGGGCTATTTTCTTGCGGGGGCGGGTTTCGCCGGCTTCGTGCGCTGCGGAACGCTGGACATCCTGCTGTCGGGCATCCTCGGCGTGGTCGTGTATGGCATGGTCTTGGGCGCGGAAAAGCTGCCGGCCCGCTTCACGTATGGCGTGCCTTTTTTATGCACTTGCGGCGTGGGCATCATCGCCACAATGGTCAGCCTTATGGTGCCGCACACGCAGGTCTATTTGGTGACACTCTCCGCCGCGATTTATCTGATACCCGGCTTCACCATTAGCTGTGGCGTGATGGAGCTGACCTATAAGTATGTGCGCTCCGGCATCATCAATCTTGTCAACGGCTTGCTGTCACTGGTGCTGCTCTTTGCGGGCGCCTGGGTTGGCGTTGCACTTGTCCGGTATATTTTCCCGGCCGAAGTCATGCCGGGCATGTGTGGCAGCGCGCAGCTTGTCTGGCCGGCAGCCATCATCATGGCCGCCGGCCTGTGCGTGATATTTCAAACACCCCGGCAGGATTTCCCGTGGGCGTTGGCCGGCTGCGTGATCGCCTGCGCCGGCATCATTCTGGGCACGCGCACGGCCAACGTGAATCTGGGCAACTTCTTGGGAACGGTGTTGGCCGTGGTCTTTGCCAACCGCTGGTCGGACAGAACCATGCGACCGGCCTCGCTGGTGCTGCTGCCGGCGATTGTGTTTCTGGTCAGCGGCAGTATCGGCTTTCGCGGTTGTGTCGCATTGGCGGCCGGGCAGGCCGCGCTGGGCTGGCAGGAAATCGCGCACATGTTCGTCGTCGCGCTGAGCATTGCCGCCGGCTTGTTCGCCGGCAACACGCTCTATCGGCCCAACGCGAGTCTATAGCTCAGATCCGGCGGTTTGTTTGTGCTGTTGCTCCCCACCGATCGCCGCCGTCGGTGGGACTGTTGGAAGCAGAAAATGATTGATGAATGATGCGTGTCCAGCACGCAGCATGTACCACGTACTATTATTCTTGTTCTGCATTCATCACTCATCATTCATCACTCATCATTTCTGCAGCGGTCGTGGGGGTCTCAGCACAACCACCCGCCCCACCCGTGTGCGTGCTTGCATTCGTCGTGTTTACTGGTGTTACCTTTGCTGTGGTGTTGTCATCGCCGGATCTTGGTATAGGCAACGCGCCACGAGCAACGCCGCCGCCGCATCCGCGCCGTTCTCGCGCGCATGCCGCGGGGCACGCGCGGCCAGCAATGCCGGCAGATACTCCAGCCATGCACCGGTTGCGAACGATGCGGCCGGCAATTCGACCGAGGGCAGCGCACGCGCTACAAAGGCCGCCAGCGCGGCGCTTTCCCGGAATTTTGGGCGCGTGAAATAGGCCAGTGCGCCGCCGGCGTGATACACTTCCGCAACGGTGCTGTAGCCCAGTTTCCCCACGACCACATCGGCCGCGCGCACAATGTCCGGATGATACAGGTCCGACTGCCACGGCAACAAGGTGCAATTCTTTTCGCGGTGCAGGCGCGTGATGCCGCTGGTTGGCACGACAAAATGCCAGGCTGGCCGCTCTTGCAGCACATGTTGAAACGACAACTGCGTTTCGACGCCGCCATTGGTCAGCAAGATCAGCGGCGTGGTCGCGGCAATGCCCAGCGCCCGGCGGGTCGCCGCGCGGCTGGCGCGTGGCGCGCGACTGACGGGCTGCACGGTCAGCACCGCGGGACGCGGCACGCAAACGGGCGCGGTCTGGATGCGCTGGGTTGCCTGCGCGAACACACTCGCGAAGCTGGCGGCAAAATAACCCATGCGTGGGGCCGTGCCGGCGTATTCATCGTAAATCCAATCCCAAGTGAAATTTTCGACCAGGATGGAGGGCAACCCGGCCGTGCGCGCCGCAAGAATGCCCAGCGGCGCGATGTCGCACAAGACCATGCGGCACTGCGCCGCCCGCATCTGCTGCCCCAGCGCATCGAGCAAAGCGCGACGCGGCGGCCACAATTGTTCAAGGCGCGCCAGCGTTGCCGGCACATCTTCCGCCAGCGCGGACAGCTGCGCCAGGCCGACATCCGTATCCAGCGCGACATACTCAAAGGAGCAGGCCAGCGATTCGGCAAAAAACCACTGCGGCACGCGGGTAAAAATCAGCGCGTGTAATTTTGGTTGGCGGGCCGCCACGGCCGACAGGATTGCACACGTCCGGGCCGCATGGCCAAAGCCGTGCGGCGAGACAAAGCAGGCGACGGTCACTCGCCCGCGTCCGCGTCCGTGTTCGTGTCTACTAATGTGGGAGCGGCCTCCGTGCCGCGATTCTTCAGCATCACTCGCCCGCGTCCGTGTTGCCATCCGTGCTTGCGTCGGCACTCGTGCTCATCCGCTGCAGCTCTTCATGCAGCGCGGTTGCCACGGCGATGGTCAAGGAGACGACCACCGGCCCGAGCAGCAAGCCGATGAAGCCAAAGGCTTTGAGGCCGCCGACAATCGAGAAAAAGACCAGGACGGGATGGCGCTTTTCGCGCCCGCTGACGATGATCAAGCGGATCAGATTATCCGAGAAACCGACAATGGCCAAGCCCCAAATGCCCAGGAAAATAGCCTGCCAGTACGAACCCTTGAGCACCAGCATAAGGACGCCCGGCCCCCACACGACAGGTGTGCCGACAAACGGAATGGTCGAGCAGGCGGCCGCCGCAAAGCCCCACATGACCGGCGCGCTCAACCCCGCAATCGTGAAGCCCAGGGCAATCAACGTGCCCTGCACCAAGGCCACGGCAAAGACGGCGTAGACGTTGGCAATGATGCTCTCGCTGGCGACATGCACAAAGCGCGCGGTATACGCCTGGGCCATCGGCACCAGTTCGGACACGCTGGCGATGAAGCGCCGCCCGTCGCGCAGCAGGAAGAACAGCAAGGCATAAACGATCACCGCGCCGATCAACAACGAGGCCACGCCGCCGACCAGCGCGCCAGTCTGGTGCATGGCAAATCTGCTGATGCTGCGCGCGTTCTGGATGAGCTCGTCGCGCAGCCGTTCGGTCGACATCGCGGGCAAGGGCAAATAGCGCGAGGCCCACGCCCAGGGCTTTTCCAGCATTTGCGAAGCATACGGCGCCCAGCCGCCCTGCTCGATGCTCTTGCTATTGAGCGTTTCGTACAGGCCTTTCACTTCCGGCGTCACAAACATGACCATCAGCACCAGCGGCACCAAGGTCAGCACCAGTGCCAGGAGCGTTGTCAGAAAAGCCGCGCGGGTGGAGTAGCCCAGCCAGCGGCCGATCCAGCGGTAGATCGGCTGGAACGCAATCGCCATGGCGATCGAGAGCAGGATCGGCCGCAGAAACGGTTGCGCCACTTGATAGCAGAAGCACAATAGAATGGCGAGCAAGCCCGCCAACACGCCGAGGGTAATTTTATGCATCATGGCACTAGTATAGTAAAAATGCCGGCAAACTGCCGACGCGAATACTGCGGGCTCAGTTTTTTGGGTTCAGGGTTCAGGGTTCAGGGTTCAGGGTTCTGAGAAAAATGATTTTGCTGCAAAATCGTTTTGTGCAAAATGAATTGCGGCAATTCATTTTTATAGCCATTGAGTGTTCGATATTGGATATTCATTCAGGGCTCAGGATGTGGTGGAGAAAAAACCTTCGCAGCGAAACAAATCAAGGTGCAGCGGGCAGATTCGCCGCGCGGAGGCGGCTCCCACTTTGCAAAGGTTTTCGGTTTTCAGTTTTCGGTGCAGCATCCAGTATCAAGCAGTCTTTATGTATCCTTCTGATCACCGAATACCGAACACCGAACACCGTATACCAATTCAACTTCGTGCCTTCGTGGCAAAAAAGCTGTAGTACAGCGCGCGCTCAGCCGATGCGGTACTGCGCGCCGAGGGCCTGCAACAATTCGGCAAAATTCGGGAAAGTGATGTGCAGCGCGTCGGCGCCGTTGATCGTCACCGGCCCGGCCGCGCGCAGGCCGGCCACTGCCAGCGCCATGACGACGCGGTGATCATCATGGCTTACCACCGTGCCGCCGCGCAGCGCGCTTTCCTTGATGACCAGGCCGTCCGGCAGCTCTTCAATGGCGGCGCCCAGCGCGGCCAGCTCGGTGCACATGACGGCGATCCGGTCGGTCTCCTTGATGCGCGCCTGGGCGACATTGACCAGGCGCGTCTCGCCGCGCGCAAAGCAGCCCGCCACGGCCAGCGCCGGCAAGGCGTCCGGCGTGGCGTTCAAATCGAGTTCACAACCCTGCAAGTCGCCGCCGCGCACGCGAATGCTGTCGGCCGCAATCTCGATTTTTGCACCCATGGCTTGCAGCATGGCCACCACCGCCTTGTCGCCTTGCGAGTCGGTCATGTCAAGCCCGTTGAGGGTCACGTCGCCGCCGGTGATCGCCGCCGCCACCAGGAAAAAAGTGGCCGACGAGAAATCGGCCGGGATGTCGCGCGAGAAGGCCTGATACTGTTGCCCGCCGGGGATGCTCAGACGGCCAAAATTGTCGTTGACCAACACCGTGTTTTGGCGTGCAAGCCATTCCAGCGTCATTTCGACATAAGGCTTTTCGTTCAAGAGCGGCACCACGATCTCGCTGGCGCCAACGGCCAGCGGGCAGTTGATCAGCAAACTGCTGAGATATTGCGAGGTGGGGCAGGCCAGGGTGGTGGTGCCGCCGCGCAGCGGGCCGCAGATTTCGACGGGCGCGCAGCCATTGCCGTGCAGCGCGGTGGCGCGCGCACCAAGGTCGTTGAGCGCGGTAAGCAAGGCGGTGGCCGGCCGGCGTTGAATTTGATAATCGCCGGTGAGGGTGATGGGCGCGTGGGCCAGTGCGGCGGTGGCCATGGCGAAATAGAGGGTGGTGCCAGAATTGCCGACATCAATGGGTGTGGCGGGCACTTGCACGTTGCCGGCGTTGCCGCGCACGCGCCAGTGCGCGCCGCTGATGGCAATGTCGGCGCCGAAGGCCTGACAGGCGCGCACGCAGGATTGGGTGTCACCCGAGTTGAGCGGATTGCCCAAATTCGAGGTGCCGTCCGCCAGCGTGGCGATGAGCAGCGCGCGGATGGTGTGGGATTTCGAGGCGGGGATGCGCACGGCGCCGCGCAACGACGAGGGATAAATGGTAAGGGAGGACATGGGGATTTGGGATTTGAGATTTGAGATTTGAAATTTGAAATTTGAGATTTGAAATTTGAAATTTGAGATTTGAAATTTGAAATTTGAGATTTGAGATTTCAGATGGTGGCGTCGTGAGATTCGCCTTCTGGTTCTGCATCGGCTTGGCTTTTTTGCTGCGCGCGTAACCGTTCGAGTTCGTCTTTGATAAACTGCTCGCATTTCTCGGCGCGCATGCGCTGCTCGTAGATCCGGCGCGATTTTTCATTGAGATGGCGCTGCCGGGGATATCTGAATCCTGCAGTGACTCGGCCCAGGCGCGCAGCTGGCGCGAGATGGATTCGGCCTGCGACTTCAGCTGCGCGATGTGCGATTTCAGATGGCTGAAATGCGGCATGCGCTCGATCACGCACAAAATCGAGCGCACTTCACCCGCGGAGCCGCGGGCATAGTAGAGAAAGGTGATTAACTCATTGGTGGTGCCGCGTTCAAAGCCTTCGGCCGTGTTGTTGCTGATGGAAAGGACGGCGCGCTCGAGCTGATTGGCGATATCCCCTTTGCGATGGAAGGCGGCATCCTCAGTAAGGGTGAAGCTGTCGACGCAGAGGCTGATGCTGTCTTGCCAGACGGGCAGATCCTCAAAGCGGGCGTATTTCATTTGAAATCTAAGATTTGAGATTTGAAATTTGAGATTTCAGATTTGAGATTTGAAATTTGAGATTTGCCATGGTCAGCGGGCGAATTCCACGACGCGCTTCTCGCGCACGACCGTGACGCGCACCTGGCCGGGGAACTGCACTTCGTCCGAGACGCGCTTGGCAATCGTGCGTGCCAGGACGATGATCTGGTTGTCGTCGAGGACATCCGAATCCACCATGACGCGCAATTCGCGCCCGGCTTGAATGGCAAAGGCGCTTTGCACGCCCGGCTCTTCACCGGCGACTTTTTCGAGCTGCTGCATGCGCTGCAGGTACAACTCGTAGGATTCGCTGCGCGCGCCGGGCCGCGCGGCTGAAATGGCATCCGCGGCGCTGGCCAGCACCGCCAGGCGGCTTTCCGGCGCCGCCTCGTTGTGATGCGCGGCAATCGCGTTGACAACGTCCTTGGCTTCGTTGTAGCGCTTGGCGATTTCAGCGCCGATGGCCGCGTGCGCGCCTTCAACTTCGTGGTCAACCGCCTTGCCGATATCGTGCAGCAGGCCGATGCGCTTGGCCTTGGCGACATCCTCGTGCAATTCGGCGCTGAGCGCCGCCATGATTTTGGCGACTTCCAGCGAATGACTGAGCAAATTCTGGCCGTAACTCGTGCGGAATTTGAGGCGGCCGATCAGTTTGAGCAATTCGGGATGCACGCCGGTGACGCCGAGCGCAAGCGCGGTTTTGACGCCGGTCTCCTCGATTTCCTGGTCGACTTCCTTGCGGACTTTGCCGAGGATCTCCTCGATGCGCGCGGGATGGATGCGCCCGTCGGCGATCAGGCGTTCGAGGGTGCGGCGCGCCGTCTCGCGGCGGACCGGGTCGAAGCCGGAAATGACGACCGCGTTGGGCGTGTCATCAATCAGAATCTCAACGCCGGTCTCCTGCTCGAGCGCGCGGATATTGCGGCCTTCGCGGCCGATGATGCGGCCCTTCATGTCGTCACTCGGCAAGGAGACCGAGCAGACCGTGGTTTCGCTGACGTGCTCGGACGAGCAGCGCTGAATGGCCTGGGCAATAATGTCGCGCGCGAGCCGGTCGCCTTCCTCGAGGGCTTCCTGCTGCTTGCGGCGGATCATGGTCGCGGCGTCATACTCGACATCCCGCTCAAGCTTGGACATCAGGCGCTGATAGGCCTCGTCGCGGCTGAGGCCGGCAATGCGCTGCAAGGCGATCTCCTCCTCATGCACCAGTTTGGCAATGCGCTCCTGCTCGCGTTTCAGCGCGTCGCGCTCGCTGCCGATCTTTTTGCGTTCGTCTTCGACGAGCTGCTCTTTTTTCTCGATCGTGTCAACCCGCTTTTCAACGGCGTCCTTTTTCTGCAGCAGCCATTGCTCTTCCTTTTGGATCTCCTGGCGGCGCTGCTTGGTGGATTCATCAAACTCGACGCGCATGCGGTGCAGCTCGTCCTTGGTCTGCAATTTGGCTTCGCGCACCAGCGCTTCCGCGTCCTTCTTGGCGGTCGCAAGGATGGCCTGGGTGCGGGCCTGGACGTCACCCACGCCGCGCCGCGCCAGCATGGTATGCAGCAGATAGCCGAGGCTCAGCCCGGCCACGATACAGATGGCTGCCGTAATGGTAATGATCATTGTTGCTCCTCTATTTTATGTGATAACGCGGCAACCACCAGTTGGTCGGGGGTTGCCACAAATTCAAGTGACCAATCCAACGCGCCGGCCGGCACGCATGCGCACAATTGCTCGCGGTAGGCCAGGCCGACGGTGCCGCGGGTTGCCTGCGCGGCGCGCAAGGCGCGGTCATAATACCCGCCGCCGCGGCCGAGGCGGTGGCCGGCGCGATCAAAGGCCACGCCGGGCACCAGCCAGAGACACGGCGTGGCGGCCGCTGCCGCGTGCCAGACGGGCGCGCCGGCGGGCGGTTCCAGAATGCCGAACGGCCCGCGGACGAACCAGGCCGGGTCAAGGGTTGGCACGCGGTGCCAGACAATCTCGCCGGCGCGGACGGCCGGCAGAACCAGTGTTTTGCCGTGCGCCAGCGCGGCGTCGAGCAATGCGCCGGTTGCAACTTCGTCGGGCAGCGCCATGTAGGCGACAACCGTCCGCGCGGCGCGCCACAGGTCGCCGGCCAGGATGCGGGCGGCCAGGCCGTCATGTTGCGCGGCACGCGCGGCCGGCGGCAGGGCGCGGCGCAACGTCAGCAGCTGCTGTCGCAGCTGCTTTTTGTGCGCGCCACAAGTCGAGTCGGTCGGCAATTTTAGCCTCCCAGCCCTCGCGTGAGGGCTCGTAATACCGGCGCGGCGCGGGCAGGTAGTCCTGCGCCACAAAATGCCCGGGGAAATTGTGGGCATATTTGTAGCCTTCGCCATGGCCGAGTGTTTTGGCGCCCTGATAGTGCGCGTCGCGCAGGTGCGCCGGCACGTCGAGCGTGCGTTCCTGCTGAATGTCTTCACGGGCTTTGGCAAGCGCGGTGCAGGTGGCATTGCTTTTCGGGGCGCAGGCCAGATAGACCGTGACATGACTCAAATTGAGCTGCGCCTCGGGCAGGCCGATGCGCTCGACCGCGTCGTACGCGGCAATGGCCAGCGGCAGGGCGAGCGGGTCGGCGCAGGCAACATCTTCACTGGCGAAGATCACCATGCGGCGGGCAATGAAGCGCGGATCTTCGCCAACTTCAAGCATTTTGGCCAGCCAGTACAGGGCCGCATCGGGATCGCTGCCGCGCATGGACTTGATGTAGGCCGAGATGGTGTCATAGTGGGCATCGCCCTGGCGGTCATAGACGATGTTCTTTTTTTGCATGGAGGCTTCGGCGTCGGCCAGCACGATGTGGCGCGCGCCGGCGGCATCGGTGGACGCGGAACGGACGGCCAACTCGAGCGCGGTCAGGGCGACGCGCGCATCGCCATCGCAGGCCTTGGCCAGGAAGGCCAGTGCGTCGTCCGCCACGGTGGCCTGCCGCGCGCCGAGACCACGTTCGACATCCGCCAGCGCGCGGCGCAATACCAGCAGGATGTCGTCCAGCCCGAGCGGCTTGAACTGGAAGATGCGCGAGCGCGAGCGCAAGGCGGCGTTCAACACAAAGAACGGGTTTTCGGTGGTGGCGCCAATCAGCACCAGCGTGCCGTTTTCGACCCACGGCAGGAGGACGTCCTGCTGGGCCTTGTTGAAGCGATGGATTTCGTCGAGGAAGAGGACGGCGCCGGGTTTGCCGGCCTGCTGGGCGCGGCGCGAGAACGCGATCACCTGGCGCACATCCTGGACGGAGGCGGCAACCGCGCTGAGGCGGCAAAAGGCGCGGCGGGTGATGCTGGCGATGACTTCGGCGAGGGTCGTCTTGCCGGTGCCGGGCGGGCCGTAAAAGATGGCGGACGTCAGGGAATCGGTGCGGACGGCGCGTTCGAGGAGGGTGCCGGGCGCGAGAATGTGCTGCTGGCCAGCGATTTCCTCAAGGGTGCGCGGGCGCATGGCATGGGCCAGCGGCCAATGCGCGCCGGCGGCCGGCGTGGCCATGCCCGGCACGGGTTCATCGGCGCTCAGGAACAATTCGGGCGCGAAATCGATCGCGGCATCACTCAAACCGTGGTCACTCCGGCTGGGCGCGCACGCCACGAAAGTGGCGCGCACAATCTATGATGATGGCATGCGCACAGCGTGCAGCGAAAGCGGACGGGAGAAAAGCCCCCGCGAGTGCCGTCTGCCAGGTGTTGTTGAGCCGATAGCTCATATGGGTGTTGCGCCGGATTTATGTGTCGTCCCGCACGAAGACGGGCATGACGCCGCCATCTGGTCGCTAACTCCCGAACATTATAGTGTTGGTCCAAACGTCACCATACCATAACGAACACCGCAGGGGAGCATCTATCTAAGGTGTCAATACCGTCGCGTTCATACTACTGCCACGGGGCAGCCATCTATGGTTAACCGCGGCACGCAGGGCACCTGCGTGCGCGCTGGATTGCGCCGATTCACGGGGCACCCTCTATTATACAAAAAAACGCGCGCAAACGCAAGCCAGCGATTTGCCTCACGCAAAAGGTACTCGAAAACGGAGTGGTTGCCTCACGATAAAAGGTACTCGAAAAGCCTATGATGGAAGCGCCGGCGAAAAGGAGGCCGGCGCCATGGGAATAGCAATCAAGGA
>Ga0247841_10001308_pt1 | contig 57382 bp, 40 predicted proteins | sample LaCruzMarch2015__2_FD_192410 | JGI IMG/M metagenome (GOLD analysis project Ga0247841, IMG submission 192410) | Freshwater microbial communities from meromictic Lake La Cruz, Castile-La Mancha, Spain - LaCruzMarch2015_18m | ecosystem: Environmental > Aquatic > Freshwater > Lake | place: Spain... | reverse complement strand
GAAGATGCCCCGCTTGCAGATTCAGCCTCGCGGCTTCTTTCCGGGCATCTCTTTCGGTCGTGAACCGTCTAATTCGACCGGTGGGACTTTCACCCACGTGGCTTCCGGCTTCCCCGGCGCACTACCATGTCGATCCGTTGAGGACAGCCATGCGCACTGCCGTCGCGTTGGTTCCGGCCGGAATGTTCAGGACAAGAGAACTCGACGCATCAAAACTGAGGGCCGGACCGGTGCTGGTCCCATTGAGAAAGTCCGTGCGCAAAAAAGTGATAAATCCCAAAAGCGTATTGGTGCCGACACCTGAGCCCCCGGTGAGTTGGATCCGGTCCCCTGCAACATTGTCCTGAACCCGATACTGGCCCAACGTCGTCGGAACGGCTGAAGGCTGCGTGGTTTCAAGCGCCCCGTAAAAGTTTCCCGACTTACCGGAAGGGGCAGTATAGCCCGAAGTGGGGCTCAACTTGGTGGATGCCGAGTAATACCGCGTGTAGGTATTCCCGGTCGTTCCATTTCCGGTCATGTTCAAGTTGACGAATGACGATGGAACATAACTCCCGCCCCAATCGACGATGGTGGCAGCGAAGGCGGACGTGGAGCACAGGGCCAGCAGAATGAGTGCTGATAACAATGCCAGAGGACGTGCGAGGGTTTTCATTGCAAGGGGATTTTGGTTTGAGAATTGATGGATGTCCGAATGATTGTGAAAATAACTCACTCGTCTGAGGTTTGTCAATTATTTTTTTGAAAAAAGTATGCCCGCGATCAAAAAGGCATGAAAATAAAGCACTTCTCGGAAGCCCGCCTGGCTCAGGTTGAGCGGTCGAACATGTCGAGGGGGAATGCCTGGGGCAGCGGCTTTCCGGCGAGGAAAGCCTCCAGGTTGTCGAGGGCGGCGATGGCGCAATACGGGTAGCGGTCCACGGTGGGGCCGGCGGTGTGGGGGAGAAGCACGGCATTGGGGAGCCCGCGGAGCGGGGAGTCTGCAGGCAGGGGTTCGGTTTCGTAAACATCGAGCCCGATGGAAATGTCTCCTCGTGCGGCCCTCCGGGCGAGGGCGGCCTCATCGACGATTTTCCCGCGCCCGACATTGACAAAGACAGCGCCGGGCTGGAGGGCTTCGATGACGGATTCGTTGACCGAGCCCTCGGATGCCGGAGTGAGCGCCTCGGCATCGATGAGAATTTCGTTGTTCGCGAAAAGCTCGCGGAGACCGGCGGCCTGTTTGACTCCAGCCTGCTCGAAAACCGCGGGTGGCACCGGAGCCGACCACGCCTCGATTTCCACGTCGAAGGGGGCGAGCAATTTGACCAGCTCGCGGGCGACATTTCCGAAGCCATGAATTCCCACCCTGCGGTTGAAGAGGCTGCGGGGCAGGTCGGAGGACGGGGCGCGCCAGCTCCGGTCGATGTGCATCTCCTCATGGAATCGCGGAACCTGCCGCAGGCACGACAGGACGAGAGTCAGCGCGCACTCGGCGATCGTGTTGCTGATGGCATTGCCCCAGTTCGAGGCCACGCCGCCCCGCTCCCAAAAGGCCCGTGGCATCTTCGTGCGTGGCGCTCCGGTGAGATAACAGAAATACGCGAGCGCCGGGCAGCCGTCGAGCGCGTCCCGGTCGATCGGCGGCAGCGACCAGCAGCCGACCAGGACATTCGGGTTCTCCGCCCGGAGCAAGTCGCCAAACGGCCTCGCGAGCCGCTCCGGAAAAATCCATGCGCGTTCGGGCACATGCGAGGAAAGCCGTTTGCCCAACTCCCCCGGGAAGAACAAGTCGCGTTCCCGTTCGCTCAGCACCACGAGAATCCGGGGAGATCCCGATGCGGTTTTTCCCGGGGACGAGGTCATGTTTGCGGGACTTCAGAAACGTCCGCAGATTGACCCCGAGTGAACCGTCCGAGGATAAGGAGCGGAATGACCGAGCACATCCCCATCACCATGCAGACGGCAAACAGGAGGTGGTAGTTGTTCAGCATGGCTCCCCAAAGCTGGAAGTGCAGGCCCTTGAAAAAATGCAGGAATGTCCCGCCGAGAAATGGTCCCGCCATCGTGATCACCCCGATGCAGAGGCGGCTGAACGCGATGTAGGCCGCTCGGCCTTTGTCCGGGAAATACTCCAATGCGAGATTGGTGGAAAGCATGCCATGCACGGACCCGGCGCCGCCGTTGATAAACATGAAGACGATGACCGGGACCACCCCGAGCCAGGCCGAACCGATCCAGAGCGAGAGACAAAAGGCCACGACCCCGGAGACCAGGATGAGAGGAATCCGGCTTCCCATCCGGTCGCCGATCTTTCCAAAAAAATGGAGAAGCACCAATGATGTGACGATCTGCGCGTTGCTCAGCCACGCGATCCCCGTCATGCTGAAGTCGAACTCATCGATCAGGTAGAGCGGGATGAAGGCGAAAAATGCCGTGCGGCTTCCCGACCAAAAAAAGAAATACGCGATGTAACACCACATCGGGAAGCAGGTGTAATCCATCCTCCGGCCGCCATCGACTCCCTTGCTGACAAAGGTGGCATTCTTCGGCGCGCGGTCGGTGATCGTGCGAAAAATGAAGGCCGCCCAGAGGAAGGAAAATCCGAGGAGCCCGTAGATTCCGGCATATGTGAAAAAAGTCGGCGAGGCATCCGCCCAGCGGCCGATCACCAGGCTGAACCCCATCATGCCCAAGCAGGTCAGGATCGTTTTGAAGCTGTTGAACCACCCGAGCTTGTTGCGGGGCACCAGGTCCCCGATCCAGGAAGTCTCGATGTTCATCTGGATGCCGACGGTGGCGGAAAATCCGGCGGACAGGATGAGGTAGCACCAGAGCATGGTGTGCGAACCTCCACCCGGGGCTGCGACGAGGATGGCGGCAACGATCAGCGCCGCGAAAAACGCCCCGATGAGCATCGAAATGATCATGGCCTTTTGGTTCGACCGTGTCCGCTGAAGGATCAGGGCTCCCAGCCACTGGCTGAAGGAGGACAGGCCCAGAAACGTGTAGAAGAGTCCGACATGGGATTCGTTGCCTCCGAGACCGCGGATGAGCACCGACGGGACGCCCCCCATGCTGCTCTCCTCGCTCCGGTCCAGAATGGTGCAGATGCCGAACCGGAGACGGTCCTTTTTCAGGATGGCCTCATCGACAACCTGGCCGTGCTCGTTGATCTGGTCCGGCCCGGGATTCATTTTGGAAGGGTCGGCGCGGCTGCCTCCGGGGGAACCGCAGCGCGGAGACCGCTGATCCTGCAGCGCTTCAGCGAAGGACCCACCCCGATGTAGAGATGCTCGTCCTCGCTGACGTAAAAACAATCCGCGGACTTGAGTGCCGGGTCCCGCCCGAGGATGGCGGCTTCGTTCGTTGTGGGATCGATGGCGAAGAGAGCGCCGTCACCCACGCCATAGATCAACCCTTTCGGCCCGCGCGGCACCCTGTTGAGGACCGGGGACACCACCGAACGCACCGGAAGGGCTCCTGTCCTTGCGACCGTCTGCGAGGCGGGATCAAAGACGTAGAACCTGCCGTCGCCGGTGCCAACGACCCGCCCGTTCACGTCACGGGTCACCACATCATACCTTCTCGCCCCGGGAATCGGCCTGGCCACCGAGGCGATGGTTTCCTTCTGGCAATCCCAGAAAAAGATGCAGGCTTCCCTGGCCTCAGGAATTGCGCTGGATCCTCCGGAGATCGAAGTCGAGCAGACGAGTTGGTTGGATTCGGGCAGGGAGGCAAGCCCGAGAATGCTTTGCTTGGAAAGCGAGGGATCGTCGGCATGGCTGACATCCCGCCAGACTTTGGTGGTCAATCTGTCGGGATCGATCTTGACGAGAGAATTTCCCAACTGGCCCTTCAGCGGGGCTGTTCCGGAGTAGATCATCCCATCCGGGCCGAGGCACAATTGCTGGGGTCGTTCCTGCCCGGGGACTTCCAGAACATGCCGCTTCTCCACGGTGTCGGGATTGAAAAAGTCCAGATTGGCGGGCGTGTAGCTGCTGAGGAACAATCCCTTGGGATGGCTGAGGGTGTCGTAAATCTGCACCCGGCTGGTCGCCACCTGACCGAAGTCCGTCATGGCTCCGGATTTCGGGTCATAGCAAAACGAATGAGCCGGAGCCACGCAGCCGCCGAAGATCTTCCCGTCCCGCTCGCAGGTAATGTCAAGAATTTCCACCGGAGTCCCCGTGTAGGAACTCTCCACGCTGCTAGACAGGCCGGTTTTTGTATCCTTGATCACAACCCGTCCATCCACGAGACCAACGGCGGTTTTGTCGCCGGCCGTCAATCTTCGGGCGTCATAGTCGGCAGGCTTCGTCTCTCCCCGGGCGATTCCGGTTTCCATACACCTGAAAAAAATTTTACCCCCGGCCGCGTCGTTGCCCAACGAGCCATAGACCTGCCCGTCCGTCCCGAGCCAGATGCTCACGTCAGGTCTGCCCCGCCCAATGAGGTCGGCAGGCAGGATCTGCGTCCGCGTTCCCGTGTTCAGATTCACGGACCAAAGTTCGCTGTGGTGTTTGCCGACCGTGCAGAAGGCGACCCCGTCGCTGCCAACCACGGTGTCGAGAATGTAGCATTGTGCGGGGTCGGTTGTCACCCGCCCGAGGTTCTCGACCTTGTCGGTGGCCGGATCGCAGCGCACCAGCTCGGTCAACGGATAGGTTCCGACATAGAACTTCCCGTCCGGTGCCATCCGGCCGCGAAGCCAGTAGTTTGCCGCCTTGGACGGAGTTCCCAGCTCGGTCAACTGCCGCGTGTTGACGTTGAATTTGAGAAAGCGCCCGGGAATTCCCGTGAACAGATAAAGGTCGGAGCCGGCGGAACCCGACGGGGAGGCCGGGACGAATGGCAGGATCTGCCGGAATCCGAATTCGGACACATCCACCGTGATCATTTCCCCGGTGTCGATCCGGAAGCCGAGCATCGCATTTGTGGAGCCGAACTCGTGGTGCGCCCATGCGATGTAATGGCCGCCGTCGTCACGGGTGACGCAGACAAACGCGTTGGTTTTCATTTTCACCGGGATGCCGAGGTCCTCGAAGACCGAAGGCCGGGATTGTGCGCGTAGAGGCAGGCTTCCGCAAACCACCACGAAAAAAAGAAAGACCCAGCGCCGGAGATTCATCCTAAATACCGCAGAAGGTTTAACCGCAGATTAACAGAATTTACGCAGATGGAGGGAGATGCAGAAAAGAAAGACACTTGGAGACACTCACCTGCTGGGTGACTGGTTGGTCTGGTCAGAACCTTCTTTGCTTGAATAAATAATCTGTGAAAATCTGCGTTCATCTGCGGTTTCTAGATTCATGCCGGGTGCCGGGGCTGGCGAGAATGCATTGAGAGGTTCGGCATGGGAGAGTTGTTGTGGGGATCAGGGCGTGTCCAGATCTGAAATCCGCCAGTCAACCTGACCGCGGGGGATTCGCTCGATATGGCCGTCAAAAAAGAGAAAGTTGGCGGCGTTCCGATGCACGTCTCCGACTGTGTAGTAAGTGCTGTTGGTGTCAAAATAACTCGAGTCCGGAGAGCCGATCCGCGTCATACCGGCAGAGGATCTGTAAGGCGTGTTGAGTGCTCGATATACCCCCGCGTCCATAAACATGGCTTTTTTTGACGGCTGCTGGATGCTGCCGAGCCTCTTGGGGGGATAGCGATTGTTCGTGTTGTAATTTGGGTCCAGCGTCCCTACGGTGGCGTTGTAGGCGTAGTTGGGTGTTCCATCGCGACAGGAGGAGTTTGTCAGGCTGCTCGGCAGAGCTCCGTTGTGGTTGGCGGGGCACATGAAGTTCCTTTTCAGGATGTAGGTCGGGGAAGTGGGGGTTACCTTGGGCAGGTATCCTTGGACGATCAGGACAGACTGCCAGTTTTCGCTCCCCGAACCCAGGGTGGGAAGGAGGCTGCCGCTGTTGTCCGCCGCGTAGGTAAAGGCGGCGGAGCTCAACGCCCGAAGATTATGCTGGCAGGCTGCGGCGTCCCCGGCTTCCCGCGCGGCCTTGAGGGCGGGCAGGAGAAGGGTGGCCAGCAACGCCATGGTCACGATGACAACGAGCATCTCGACGACGGTGAACGCCTCCCTGCAAAATTCCGGCCGGCTACTTGAAGGAACGGTGTTCAAGGGATCAAATGGAGTCGTGTCGGCCGTCCGTCGAAGTAACATTCCTGATACCCGTGATTGCCATCATGGTGAGGGAAGGATTTCGATTTCGTCGAACAGGATGAAATTCGAGTCTCCATTCGTGGAGGCACCGGCCATATAAATCGTTTCGATCTGGTCCGGGGACGGAATCGGAACCACCAACGGAAACGGTCCCTGGGTGGCTTCTTCAGAATCCAAAAGAACGCTGTAGGTTTGGTCCTTGAAATCCAAGCGAACCTCCAGCGCAACCCAGGTATCTGCCGGCCAGCGGAGGGTGGTCCGGACTCCATCGCCGCCGGGGCGGTCCGAAGGCTTGGTGGCATAGACCATCCCGTTTTGAACGGTGATGGCCAAGGCTGTCGTATGGGTCTCCCGGGAATTCAACATGAGTGGCACAAAAAAACATTTGTCCATATCCTCGGTCAGGGAGATCTTGCAGCGCATCCGGAACGTGATCTTTTCCCCGCCGCCCTCCTCCATCTTGGCGCAATCCTCCGGGCTGAATCCCTTGCGCACGGTGGCGCGAAGCCCGCCGAGTTTGAGAGCCTGCTTCCCTTCGACACTGACAATCGTCGACCGGTTGTCCGAGTCCGTGGAAACAGCGGCGGGGTCAACCGAGGCATCTCTCTCAGCAACGCTGAAGACCCTTTTCCACTGGTTGGCGGGATCCACGGAGGAGGGTTGGTTCACCACCGTGCCGGGGGAATACCCGGAGCCGGGCTCAAAGCCATCGCTCAAAAGCACCTTGTCCGCCGCAAACAATGGCACGGCCAGGGATACGAAAGCGGCCAGACAGGCCTTCCATTGTGGAATACCGGTTCTGCTGTTGCCAAGGATTGTCATCGTCGTTTTCATTTGGAATCGGTGGGCGGTTCGCATCTTATCTCGGATTGGCAGGAACTTCCACGGCAGACTTGTCGGCGAGGGGCTTGGAGGGGGCGCTCCAATCCAGCTTGTAGCGCATGAGCTTGTAGCCGGACCCATAGTAGACATGGCCTGTATCGGTGATGAAAAGCCCGAGGCCGGTCTTGAAGGAAGCGTCCCGCGCGATGATCCGCGCGCTGTTGTCGGAAGGATCGATGGCAAACAGGGCATCGTCACCGATTCCATAGATCAGGTTGCCCGGCCCCATGCATCGCGGAAACAGGCCCGGATGCCGCACCTCCGAAACCGGGAGTGTTCCCGTAAAGAGGGTTTTCTGCTTCACGGGATCGAAGGCGAAAAACGACTCATTTTCCCCCTCGGGGCCTTTCCCGGAGGCTCCCACCGGGCCGACGGTTTTGTCGGCGGTCCCATAGACGATCCCGCCCGGGGTGCGGACCAGGGAATCATAGGTTTGCGCGCCGGGAACCGGCTTCGTGGTGTATTTCCCCTTTTCCTTCGCCGGATCCCATGCGAAGAGGACCGCCTCTTTTTCCGTGGGAATCGAACTGCTCCCCCCGAGAATGCAGGAGCCGGCAAGAATGTCCCCGGTTTCAGGAACGGCCACCAGCGAGGCAACGCTCTGATTCGGGACGACATTTCTCCACACCTTCACCGCAAACGTCGCGGGATCAACCTTGACGAGAGCCCCGCCGAGCAACCCCTTGAGCGGGGCCGTGCCCACATACACGTTCTTGTCCGGGCCCGCGATCATCGCCGTCGGGCGTTCCTGCTGGTTTTGGTCGTCGGCCAGCGAGGCGACCGGCTTGGGGTTGTCGGGCCCGATGGGTGCGTCGGGATCCCAAAAATCAATCGCGCAGAGCGTGTAGCTGCCCAGGAAAACTCCGGCTCCCTTCGGATTTTCGAGCAGGTTGTATACCTGCACTTTTCCCGTGGTCAGCGACCCGAAATTCTGGAACTCCATTTTCGCCTCGTCGTAAGCGAAAACCAAGGCGGGGGAAATGCATCCGCCGTGGAGCCTGCCGTCCTTGAAAAACGCCAGGCTGAAAACGGGAATGGCCTTCCCCTGATACTTTGTCTGCACGGTGGATTTGTCCATGACTCCCGGACCCAGGAGGATGAGTTGGCTTTTCTCATCGACCAAATTCACCTGCTTGTCCCCCGCAAGAAGCTTTTCGCGCGCTTCGGGAGGACAGGTTTTGCCGGGCTCGATCCCGTCGGGCTTGCAAAGGAAGTTCTGCCCATTGAGCGCTCCGTAAACCTGCCCGTCGGTTCCCCTAGTCAGCCTGGGATACTCGGATCCCTTCATCAGTTCGGGAGGAAGGATCTGCTTGCTTTTCCCGGTTTTTGGATCGAAGGCCACCAAGGCCGGATGATGGAGCCCCACCGGACAATAGATCATGTTGTCGTTGCTCGCGAGAGGATGGACCAGATACTTCTGCTTCACATCGTCGGCCAGGGAACCGTGGTTCGCCACCTTGCCGGTCGCCGGATCCAAGGAAACCAACACCGCGTTGGGCATTGTGCCAATGTAGAATTTCCCATCTGGAGCCACCGTTTGTCCGAGCCAATAATAAGCCTCAGGGGCCGGAACTCCGAGATCCGTGAGCTTTCGCGATTCCACATCAAATTTCAGGAACCGCCCCGGACGGCCCGCAAAGATGTAAATATTCCCGTCGGCTCCTTTGGTGATCTGGACCCGGACGTTCACCCCGAACTGCGTGAGATCCACCCGCTCGACTTCCCCGGTCTGGGTCTTGATTCCAACCAGTTCGATCTGGTCGCCCCCCTCGACCTTGCCCCAGGCTTCGTAACCCGAGGAATTTTTTGTGACCAAATTGATCGGCAGACCGGGCACCACAGCCGCTTCGCCCACCACCTCGAAGGGGCTGGGCTCCCCCGCGAGTGAAGGAATGGAGATCAAGGCCGCAAAGCTTGCCATCCCACAAATCATGAAAATGCCGAACGGGCGTCCCGCGGCACTCCTCGTCTGAAGCAAAGTGTGACCGCGCTTTTCCTGGTGTGTTTGATCAATGGAGTCTCTCATAATTTGCATATCTCACACGATTGAGTCTTTGCGCAATACATATCTGAAAGTTATTTCCTCCGTTCCCTGTCATTTCGACCAAGCCAATTTTTCCGGCTCCCCGGCGAAGATCGACCTGTCAGCCGGAGCAAGAAATGACGAAATCAATGCGAGGGCGCGCGGGAGGTGGAAGCAGTCCTTGACCGGGAGGGCGACCAGTTCGTTCATGGGTTTGCCGGAGCGGTCGCAGCGCTGCCGCCATTCGCCGGCCTCAGGCATGTAGAACACGCGTGCGGAGTAATCGCGGATGGCATCCCACCACGTGGAGATCCAGTCCTCCGGCTCATCCGCCCAGCAAAGCGCGAGGGCGACAAGCGCTTCGGTGTGCGGCCACCAGAGTTTGGATTCGGGAAGGTGCCAGCCTGCTCCGGGATGCCGGGGGTCTGAGTTCCTGGCAAGAAAAAGCCCTCCAAACTCGGAATCCCATCCCCACTCGAGGTGGCGGCGGATCAGGTGGCGGCAGGTGCGAACCCTTGCCCTGTTGCCCGTTTCCCTGGCAATCAACATCTGGAACCACATGTCCTCGATGACGTGTCCCGGAACCACTGCGGTTCCATCCGGACCGGCGAACCGCCCACCCCTCCCGCTCACCCGCTCGAAAAGCAGATCCTCCCCGGAGTCGTAGAACCGGTCGAATATCTCGTCGGACAGGTTGGCGGACACATCCAAAAACCTCTGGTCGCCGCTGACCTTGCCCAGTTCCCAAAGGTGGTAGGAGAAAATCATCGGGATCCCATGCACCCTGGCCCCCCGCGGAATGGGATAAGGGAGGTGCGGAATGCGGTCGTGGGGTCCCGCCAGACGCTCGATCACGCAGTCGGCGGTCATCCTGGCGAGTTCGATCCACTTGGATTGGCCGGAAACGCGGGCAAGCTCGGCAAGCCCGTAGATGGCGAAGGCGTCAGCGTAGATGCTGCGGTATCCTTCGAGGATCCTTCCGCGCGCATCCATCTTCCACGCCCATCCCTCGGACTCGACATCCCACCCTCTGCTCGCGGCGAAGCGGGCCACGTTCAAGGCGGTATCGAGACACCCGGAAAGAGACGGATACTGGTCGGCCAGCCTGCTGAACACCCAGACCGCCCGCCACTGGCTCCACCCATACCGGTCAGGCGCAAGGAGCCTGCCGTCTTCCTTCATGCATGTCGCCACGCCACGCTCGCCATTCGCGCCATCCAGACCGTGCTCGGTCCAGAATGGAACCACCTCATCAAGTAGATGCGTGTCCACAGCCCGTGAGATTTCCCCACCGTCCTCCAGCGATGTTGTCCAGATTGTCATTGCCTCATGTCGGACTCGATATACCGGAAGACTCAGACGAGTGAGCTATCAAGTCAAGCGCTTTTGGCTTTTCTCGCGCCGCGACGACCACAGGGGTGTGGTCAATCCAGCCTGCCCGTGACCTGACGGAACTCTATGCACGCCATGTGCGCAAATTGCCGGAGGGCGTAGGCGTGGTGGCCGTGGACGAGTCCAAGGTGGTGGTTGGCACCGGCTTCGCACCAGCGGTCGAACCCGGCGGCGGCGGGGGTGTCCCCAAAGCGGAAGAAACAGCGGGGCATGCCAAGGTCGGGCGGCAATTCTTCCAGAACTTCTCCTTCGGCCACGATGACCCGGTAGGTGTCCCCGATCGGGGTGAAGTTGATGAGGCTTGCCGGGCCGGGTGCGATGACGAAGTCGTGGCAGGTGCCGGAACCCGCCTGCCCGCAGAAGAAGCGGTTCGGGCAAACTCGCACGGGCGGGTTCTCGCGGGCCATTCGCAGGTCGCCCTCGCCACCGTTTGAGAGCATGACCGCATTCACGCTTTCGTATGCAGGGTCCATCTCCATGTATTGGACGGCTCCCGCGAGATGCTGGCCGAGAACAAGGGCGACCGCAACGCAGTCGTCGCCCGTGCAGGAGAACGGGCGTCCCTCACGGGTCAGCCGGTTGGCGGCCAGGCAGCCGACGACCCCGAAGTCGGGGTCCTGGGCCATGGCGTCCCCGTGACAATGGAGGCTGCCGCCGAGAGCGCCGTGACTGCGGACTTGCGCCTCGATGGCTCCGGCAAGGTAGCGGGAACGACGATAGACCTCCGGGTCCAGGCCGTCTTCGACGGGACAGGTTTCCTCGGGAACGGGAGCGGCCGACTTATCCGGCATGACTTGGACGATTTTCAGGCCCAGCGTCGCTTCCAAATGCGCCGGGTCGAGTCGGACATCCAGCATCGAGTCCCAGCCCAACCCGCCGATGTGGGCGAGGGTGCCGCCGCGCAGGGTCGCAAGAGTCCGGGCCGCCTTGATGAAAGCGAGCGCCCGCAGGGTCAGATTTGGGCCCATCACACTCGAAAAAACCCGGCGGTGCCGGGCGAGGACGTTGCCGATGGCTGTGGCACCGATGTTGGTCGTCTCGAAGACCTGCTCGGATATCGTCTTCGGTGCGGGTTCGGAGGGGACACGGCTCCAAATCAGAACCGGCCAATCATGGTGTTCCAGAGCGGCCCAGCTGAAGGCTGCCATCGTGGCGACGGTCGGGAAGACGACGACAGCGGCGACCTGTTCCTGCGCGAAGCCTTCGCCGGCGGCCCGCCCTTCACTCTCGTTCGACACCAGGTTCCCGTCCCAGACGATTCCGGCACCGGTTGCGGACGCGATCTCGTCCGCCGCTTCCCTGGCCTCGGCGAGTTTGCGTTCCCGCAGCGGACCCGTCATGGCCTCATAGGCGTAGGAAACGGTTGGGAGAAATCCGATCCGCGCACTCATCGCAACAGGTGGGTTGGCCGCCTCGACCCCGGTGGATGAAACCGGACTTCGAAGAATCGATATCGTTGCCCCGCAAATGCCCGGAGCCGCACTTCACCGGCATCTTCCGACTCATCGGCCGCCTTCTTTGTCCTTGCCGGGTCGCCCTTTTGCACCGCAAGCAACTCCGCTCCCGGAGACCGGACGACGGCCGGAAGATGGGAGGCCCCCCCCCGGAATCCCGCTCCGATGACTCCGCCATTCGCTGTCTTCACGGTTTTCGCTCCTCGTTGTTTCGGTCGATTTCGATCCCTGCGGGGAAATTGCCGAAGCCGGAGGGCACGGCATCCCGTTTGGATCCCAGCGGAAGCGCCGGTTTCGCGCGCCCGCAACGGGCATAGACCTCCGCCGGGGCATCGGCGGGGTTCTTATACATCGTCCACTTGCACTTGGCCTGGGGATCGCCCTCGTGCAGCAACGGCGGCTCGACGACCCGAAGGGGGTAGCCGAAAGCGTCCATCGGCATGTGCTCCATCAGCACCAGACAATGCGTACAATATGAGCATACACCCGCCTTGCCATCCGTCCAGGGATGGGCATTGGCGACTACGTCGAAATCCGGCCGCCCTTCCGTGCCGCGGATTTTGTGCGCCAGGCCGCGCCCTCCCGTCCCGCAAGGGTCGAAGTGCATTTCCCATCGGTCGTCGAACTCGCGCACGTCGATCGGCGATCCGTCCCGGCCCGCGGTGGAAAGCCAGGTCCGCTCGGCCTCGATCGCGACGTAGAGCAGCTCGGGCAGGATCTCGGTGGCCCAGTCCCGCCGGGAGACATCGAATTTTTGGTAGCGCCATTGGAAGAGGGCTTGGATGACATGCTCCCACATCTCGGGGATTGCTTCTTCACCAAGGAACTTGATGACGCAATCGATCAGGCCGTGAGCCCAGTCCGACTCGACCGCAGAGATCACGTCCCAGCGCGCCAGCGCTTTGTCCACCCCCGCCCGAGCTGCATCGGTCGCGCCGGCATACGCGTCGCGCTGGAGATCGAGGAGGGTTTCGAGAAACCGCAGCCAGGCGCTCTCCGAGTCGTAGGACGCGTCATCAACCTTTGGGAACGTGGCGATCAGCGCCGCCTCCCGCTCCCGGAGGGCCGCGCCGCCGGCGTCTTTTGACTCAAGGAATGCGCGCACGTCCTGCTGCCACTGTTTCATCACGCGGTAGCAAATCCGGCATTCCTCGACGCAACACGAGACCAGACCGGCCGTGTTGGCGGGATCGTTTCTTCGGGCGGCGGCTTTGATCCGGGAAAAGGTCGATTCCGTCTGCGACCGCCATGTGCCGCTTCGGGCGAGCCGCCCGACAATGTTTGAGTATCCGGTTTCCGTTTTCATGGGATTTTTTTCTAGCGGCAGAGCCATCCGCCATCGACATCGAGAGTAACACCGGAGACATACGACGCCTCCTGGCTGAGCAGAAAGAGGATCGTGCGCGCAGCTTCCTCCGGTTCCCCCATGCGGCGCAGCGCGACCATGGTGTCGAGCATCTTCTCGACCAATTCCCTTTTGATATCGCGGAAGAGCATCGGCGTGTTGATCGGGCCCGGCGAGATAGAGTTCACGCGGATGCCAGAAGGGCCGTATTGCCGGGCGAAGCTTCGCACCATCGTGAGCACCGCACCCTTGGTCGAAGCGTAGATCCACGAGCCACCAAGCCCGCCGGTGAACGCACCGACCGAGGCCGTGAGCACGATCGCGCCCGCCGCGTTCCGCTCTTTCATATTCTCGCACACCTCGCGGGTCAGGAACCAGGTCGCCTTCTCATTGACCTGCGCGTGCCGCTCCCAGTCCGCCTCCTCGACGGCCTTGATGTCGTATTTGCGCTCGATCATGGCCGCCGCGTGATAGAGTCCGTCCAATGCGCCGAACCGTTCGAGCGCAGTGCGGATGAGTTCGGCATGGAGGCCGAGGTCGGCGATGTTGCCCGGAACGGTCGCGATCCGGCCGCCCTTGGCTTCGGTGGCCATCCGGGCCAGGCTCTCCCCGTTGAGATCGGTGGCGACGACATTTGCGCCGCGCCGCGCCGCGACGAGGGCCGTGGCTTTGCCCAGCCCGGAGGCGGCTCCGGTGACGATGAAGGTTGCCCCGGTGACCCCCCGCATGGAGGTGATGTCGTCGGGCGCGATGTCGGTTTGCATGGTGTTCATAGCTCGAATGCAAGGCGGAGAATCGGGGCGTGTTGCTGGGCACCGTAAACGCCGGTGTCGTCGGGCCTACCGGAGGCAACCGGGCGGTCAAGGGCCACCTTGACCGCGTTGGCCGGGTCGAAGTGGATGATTTTGTGGATGCACGCAGGAGTGTTCACCGTTTTTTGTTGGTTTATGGGGATTCGACCGTAATGCGTTATTTTCTCACTCGTATGAGTTTTTGTCAACACTATTTTCCCAAGTAACAGGAGATCGAAAAAATACCTGGGCACAGGGGCATGGGCTGGGCGGATTCGTCCCAAGAGCAGCGCATACCGGAAAACTCAGACCAGTATTAAAGCTTGCAGAATACCAGTTCCCATGACCCGTTGCATCATGCCCACCACCCGTGTTCCACGTTACAGATTCAGTGCCAACCGGAAAAATTCCTGATATTTTCATTGCCATAACGAAGGGTTCCGCCCAAAACTCACACGAATGAACTCTCCTCTATCTCTCGCATCGAAATCCCGCCCCTGCTCCGTGATTGCGATTCCCGACGCGCCGAATGCGTTTTTGCGGGATTTGGGGAGCGAACTTCAGTCGTGGATCTTGAAGTTGAGCGGGGCACGCCTGGAGATTTTCGAGTCTGCGGCACTTCCCAAGAAGACGACCTTCATTTCCGTGGCCGGAGCCGGGTTGAAAGGTGCGCTTCCGGACACAACGGGGCTCGACGCGGAGGGGTTTGTGCTGAAGACGATGACCGACGGCGGGCGGCAGTGCGTGGTGTGTCTGGGAAAAGGTGAAACAGGCACCATGTATGCCGTGTATGAGTTGCTCGAACGGCTGGGCGTTGTCTTCCAGATGGCGCAGACAATTATTCCCGAAGTCCGGCCGGACCTGGACGTCCCGCCGCTCGATATCGCGCAATCTCCGGAGATCAAAGACCGCGGCTACACGCTGGGACTGATGACCGCGCAATGGATCGGGTTCGAGGAATTCCGGCAGTGCGTCGACCAGATGGCGCGCATGAAGCTGAACTGCATCATGCTCTGGAACGGTCTGGGCTCGCCGTTTCTCGACATCACGGTGAGGGGGGAGAAAAACCTCCTGGGCGACCACAACGCCAAGGAATCCGGCTATCTGGCCTGGCGCTGTTCGATCGGGCCGTTCACGACGGACGACATCTCCCAAGGGCTCGAGCACTTCGCCGGCCCGCGCGCGTGCGCGGCGGAATTTCAAAATGTCCAGACGCCGGACGAGGCGAAGGCGGTGGCGAAGATCCTCATGAACCGGATGATCGATTACGCCCACTCGCGCAAGGTCCGCCTGTGGCTCGGCATCTCGGATCTCCCCTGCGTCCCGATCAATTTCTCCCGTCATCGCAAGCATCCGATGAACGCCACGCCGTGGTATGGAGCTCAGCCGTCTCCGAGCGAGGAGATCGTCGAGGAGACATGGCGGGCGCTTCTTGACCGCATGCTGGCCGACTACCCGGCCGCGGACGGCCTCTGGATCTGGATCAGCGAAGCGCACCGGAAATACCGTGACGCAGGATACAAGCGCATGGCCGCCGAGTTCCGCGACAAATACGGCCACCTGGTCAAGTCGTTCGACGAGATCAAGGAGTCGGGAATGTGGCGCCCGACAACCGAAGAGGAACTCGAGGCGGACTATGCCTACCTCCACCTGGCAACCAGGATGGTGGAAGAAACCAAGACCCTGCATCCCGGCCGGAAGCTCGGCATCGCCTGGTGCGGAAGGCTCTACCTCTTCGCAGCCATGGACGCGATGTTCCCGAAAGACGTCCCGTTCCTCTCGCTGGAAGCCTGCATCTGCTGGTGCCGGGAAAAACGCGTGCCGATGGAATGGGGAGAAATCAAAGACCGCGAAACCTGGCTGGTTCCGCGTCTCGATGACGACGTCAATACCTTCGGCCCGCAGTGGAATGTCGAACTCTACCGGCACGACCGCGTGCTCGAAGGCGCGAAAGCATTCGGCTTTCACGGCATCATGGCCCAGACATGCAGCCGCCTGCGCGGGATCGAGCACAACGCGGATTTTCTGGCCAGGGGCTACTGGAAAACGGATCTGGAACAGGAACCGTTCTACCGGGATTATGTCCGCCGCATCTACGGCGGGGCAGCACAAGAGCCGATGTTCCGGGGGTTCATGGAGCTCGAGAGGTTCGAGCAGTTTCTCGGCCGCGAAGCGAGAGTCCCCCACGGTGGCATCAGCTACTTCTCCGGGCTCATGAACTTCGTCATGTATTATGACACGCCGGAAATCCGGACGATGGCGTCGTTCCGGGAACTCAAACAGCCCTTTGAAGGTCCGCGCTTCCCGGGCAACTGGGATGTCGGGCGCTACGAGAAGGAAAGCAGCGTCCTGGTCAAGTCCGGCATGACCGAACATCCCACGGACCAGGAAAACAAGAAGAGCAATTCGGGTGCGCTGGATCTGACCGCCTTCGAGGGCTACGACCATCTCCACGGGGGGGAGAGCGGGAAATTCATCGAAAATTGCATCTACCGCCTGGGCCGCTTCCGCGAGGCCCTTCCCCTGTTGCGGACCGGGCAGGCGTATTTCGAATCGGCCTCACCGCTTGTGCCGCCGGGATCGCGAAACGAACTCGACTACATACTCTTCAAGCTCGACATGTTTGACCGCCACATTTCCTGGATCTGCCTGGTCCTGGAGGTTTGGCTGGCGATGGACCGGGCCTATGCCCTCCGCGCGAAGGACGCAACCGAGCCCATGCTGGCGGCTTTCGATGAGATGCTCGCGCGTTACGATGAGGGGTTGGGTATTCTCCGTGAAACGGTCCGCCTCATGGCGGCATCCCCTCACACCGCCGATCCTTCCGAGCGCTACATCCTGTTCCGCTATCAGGTTCGCTTTCTCAACCCCGCCGAAGCCTTCCGGGCACTTGTCGTCAACATGCGCAACTTCTACCACGGCGAAGCCCCCTACTGGGAACCCGTCCAATGGGAGAAGATCCGCGTCACCCAGTGGATGGAGATGTAGGCCGAATCGCGGACCGGTCAGGTGCGCGGAGTGGATCTGACCGGTCGCAAGCCACAGCAAACATGCGATAGACATTCGGCTGGCCTTGCGCAAGAATTCGCGGGCATGGCCACTCAGAAAGACATTGCCCGGATGACGGGGGTCAGCCCCTCTCTGGTTTCGCGCGTGCTCAACGGCACGGCCGCAGACATCGGGATCGCCCAAGCGACGATCGAAAAAATCCAGTCCGCCGCCAAGTCGCTGAACTATTTTCCGAACTCGGCGGCCCGGAGCCTCAAGGGGAAGGAGACGAAGATCATCGGGGTCATCGTGCGGACATTCCACGATGCGTTTCTGGGAACCATCCTCGACGAACTCAATCGCGAGGCCACTGAAGCCGGGGCGACCCTGCTGGTGAAAGGGTTTCGCGAGGGACGCTTCAACGCCGATGAGATCAATTCCCTTTTGAGCTATTCCCCGGATGCGCTCCTGCTGGTGGGCACGATGGATTTCGAGGGATGGGATCCCACGATTTTCCAGAGCGGCAAGCTGATCGTCCAGATCGGCGCGCGCCCGGCCATCGGTTCGATCGTCTCCTGCGGGATGGATGAGCAGGAGGCGGCGCACCAGATCATCGTGCACATGAGATCATTGGGGCACCAAACGTATGGGATTGTCGGCGACTCCTCGATCCCGAGCCAGCGGCGACGGGAGCGGCTGGTTGTGGAATTGGGCAATCACCGGATCGGCGTGCCGGAGAACTGGCAGATGAGCAGCGATGCCGAATTCGCCACTGCCGGCCGCCTTTCGGCAAGTCACCTGCTGTCGATCAAGAACCGGGCGGAATGGCCGACGGCCGTCATCGCCACCGGAGACATGATCGCCATAGGATTCATCCGGGAACTCCAGGAGGCGGGGGTCGACGTACCGGGGCAACTCAGCGTCTGCAGCTACAACGACATCGAATTCGCCTCGTTTTTTTCGCCCTCGCTGACCACCATCCACCAGCCGGTCCGGGAGATGGCCAATGCGGCCCTGCGCATCAGCCTCGGCAATCTTCCGCCGGAAACCATCCGCCTGAAGCCGGATCTCGTCATCCGCCGCAGCACCTCGCCGCCCCGCGAACCGTCCACTTGAAAATCGAAAGATCTGCGCGGGAAATGCCCGTGTGCACGAGATGCTCAGATCCGGCGTGAACGGGGTTGCAAAAGCCGGGGAACGAAGGGCAAAGACACGGGCAATGTTCCTGCCGATCTCAAGGGGCCAGCCGGACTCCCAGGCGGAAGAAGGTCCTGGGTGATGCGGAAAGATCAAGTGTGCCGCTCATCCGGCCGTTGACGCCGGCAACATCGGTGAAACCCGTCGCCCCGGTCACGCCTTGCGCAAGATCCTGCGAAGAGAAAATCGAATACAGCCTTCCGGTCAGGCCCGGCCACGAGAGGGTGACGCTGTTGCTGGCGGCGGACGGGGTGATGCCGAGGCTTAGAAAACTTGTGCCGTCCTTGGGGTTCGTTCCCGCCACATATTCCGCCCATGAGGGTTTCCCGTCGCCGTCCGTGTCCCCGAGATCGCCGCTTTCAAAACCTTCCTTGAGGAGCCCGTAGGATTCCAACCAGGAAATGGGTGTGCCACGGGAAGTTGTGAGAGGGCCGGGGGCGGCGGGCATTGTCGCCGTCAACGCGGACTGACCCCTCATCATCCGGCCGGCTTCGTAGGCCAGTCGCAGATACCAGTCGCTCGGCAGCGAATACCCGTCCGCATCCAGCGTCAGCCAGTATCCCTGATCCGGAACCTGGGCGGCCGTGGGAGCCACTTTGTAGATGGCCGTCGCCTCATCCACCTCATCGAACATCGCGATGTAGAGCATGCTGCACCCGGCAGACTTCACGTTGTAGGCCTGCCGCCAGAAGAAGCTGCCGCCGGCCCTCGGGATTTGGTTTTTGGCGCCGGCATTCAGATTATACCACGAAAACCCAGGCCAGATGACCGGGCAGTAGCCCATCCCGTTGGTGTTGGCATCGCTCAGGTCGGGAACAATCCTGTTGGTCTTCCAGGTGTTGGCCTGCGTCAGGGTGCCGTAACGCCCGACCGTCCACGGGCTCACCACATTGAACGCGCGATACACCGTCGTCCACCCGGCATCGGTGCGCGAATCGCCGTCCCGCGTTCTCCACTGGCCGGGCACGCCGCCGAACACGGTTGCCCGGTATTTTGCCGGCGCGTTTGTCTTGAACCAGTTGATGATGGTCAGGGCCTTGTTGTAGTCGGCGGGAGGGTGGACCCCGTCCTTGAACCCCATCCCCCAGATGCCCACCACCGGCTTTCCGTTGTGCTTGAGGTAGCGGGGACTGTCCATGAGCCCCGAATCCACCAGCGCGATCCAGTCGGCCTGCATGGTCTCCCAGAACCACGCCTCGTCGGAACCCGAAACGTCATACATGACAGCAAAGACCCGCCCAAATTCCTCGCAACTGGCCTTGAGATTTGTGAGCACTTTGGTCAGGTGCGCGGTATAGCCGGCATCCTGGTGCAGCGTGATGACAAAGCGCTGCGCGAACACCCCGTCAATTCCGTATTCGTTCATCCACCGCACATGCCGGCGGACGGTTTTTCCGGTCCTCCCGGAATACAAAGGTGCCGGACTTCCGCCCTTGGTCATCGCGGTGGCGAAGAGTTCGTCGGCGTCAAACTCGGAGAAGTCGGGGTACATCTCGACGGTCAGGTTCGTGGCTTGCGGAGCCAGTGCGGTGCGGCTCCAATGATACCAGACATCGAACGGGTTCTCATCTCCGGCCGCCGTGAACCACCCCTGGTAGCCGCACATCACCCTGCCATTCAAAGTCGTCGCATCGACATCCGCCGCCGCACAACGCGTCACCAACAACGTCAGCATGAGAAACAGAAGGCGGCATTCCCTCATCTCCCCGCCCCATATCGTGAAACTCATGGCTGACTCTCTGCTAAAACCGGCGGCAATTCAACTCCTCCATCGCGCCGGCCGACTGCTGGAAAGACAAGCGGCACCGGGAACTCCGACTGTCCACGCTTTTCAATCTCCCGAGGTCGGAAGCTTTCTGCTCACGATGGCTGTTGATTTTCGGCGCATGCCGGTTGAAAAAGCTCGAGGGCAATGGCGTCCGGACCGTTGCAATAGACCGACCAAGCCCCCCGGTTGATGCCGAACCCCACTTCGTTGGGGGGGGATTTGAACCGGACCCCCGCCGCCTTGAGCCGGGCGTAATCGGCGTGGATGTCGTCTGTCTCAAAACACAGGTGCGCGGCCCCGGGCCGGTTGGTGGCGGTGTCCACAGCCTCACCCCGCGGCTGCTCATACTCGATCAACTCGAGACGGTCGCCGGACTCCCGGCCCGGAAAGGCCAGCACCGAAATGAGGAGTACGCCGTCCGGATACGCAATCGTCTTTCGGATATAATCAAAATCATACCGCCCGCCGCCGATGCGCTTCATGCCGAAATGTTCGACGAAGAATCGCTCGGCAGCCGCGACATCGCTCACAGTGAAGCTCGTGTGGTGGAAACGCATGGTTGTTTATCGGAGGTGGGAGATGACGTCTTTCATACCGTGGTGATTTTCCACCCCATCATGGCGGCGAGGGATCGCAGCCGACCGGCATGATGCCCGCGGGCGGTGGCGGCATGATGCACGGGGCCCGCCTCGATCCACCTGCGGTAGCCGTCGTGGGGTGACGAGTGGGAAAATCGGAAAAATCCGGTGATGGCTCCGGTGTCGGGCAGAGGTTCGGGTAGGATCTCCCCTTCCATGACGACCAGATGGAAGCCGGAATCCCCGCAAGGAGTGAGACTCACCACGGTGGCGGGACCGGCGGCGAGAGGATAGGCAAACGACGCGCCCCTCCCGTGCAGCCCTCGGAAATTGGCGTTGCCCGCCATCCGCACTGGAGACCCCCCGGCGCGCAGCCCGTCGGCCGCCTCGCCGGAATTTGCCAGCACAATGGCATCGCGTTTTTCATCCAGCACCTGCACCTCGGTATAGAGCGCGTCTCCAGCCAACTCGCACATGATGAGCAGCGCGAGGGCGGTCGGAATGTCCCCCACCTCCGAGCAGGGAACGCCCTCGGCCTGCATCCGGCTGATCGCATAGGTCGCCGTCACCCCGATCTCGGGGTTCCGCAGGCAATTGGCCCCATGGCTGTTGATGCTCGCGCACGAGGCCGGGCATTCGTGCAGAAATCGCCTCGCCGCCAGCCAGATCTTTGCCGAGCGCAGCATCTCGTCATCGGAAATTTCCCCGGCAACAAACATTTTTTTCATGGCCGCGACCTCGGCGGCCGCGGCGGCATCCGTCACCGAACGATAGGCCCGCGTGAGTTCCTCCGCGGAGCGGGTCTCGACATTCAGCCCCAGCGCCCTCCGGTGCGCCTCCGGAAAAAGAACATCGGTCATGGCGGGAAACGGCTCCCCGATCTGCAATACAGTTGCTCCCAGAACGGCACGGCGGGCGCGGACAACAGCAAGAAAATCCGCCAGTCCCGAAGCGGTTTCGGCGGAATCCCGCGAGGCGCAAAGCGCGCGGAACGGACGCTCCCGGCGGGCGAGCACATTGGCCAGCGCCTGCACGCCGATCTGTCCGGTGTTGCGGACGATCTCGACCATCGAGTAGTCCTTGTCCACCGTCTCGATTTCCTGGCAGTGCCAGAGCAGGAGCGGGGCGTCGGTTTCGCGAATGGCGGCGTCGGAAATTCCGGAGAAAACCGCGATCACGGTCAGCGCCACGACACAGTCCACTCCCTCCTTCTGCATCTTCGCTCCGGCAGTCGCCGCAGCCTCCGCGGTCATCAGCGGCTCGTCTGGAGCAACCACTTCCCCGTGGGCTGCCAGCATTTCCCGGCACTGCCGGATCAGCTCCATTTTACGCGGCCTCAGGTCGGAAGAAACCGCCTCGTAGTAATCCACGTAAAACGGCAGAAACCCGATCCGGAGCGGCCTTGTCATCGAGGGGACCGCATCGCGGAACGGAGGACATCCCGAAGCAGAACCGTTTCGCTCAGGTTGTCCACCCGGTTGCAGTCCCACTTGTCCATCCAGACGTATTCCAAGCAGATCCAGCCCGCGTAGCTCTGCTTCCGAAGGGCTTTCACCATGCGGGGGAAATCGATCGTGTTCTCCGCGGCGACGGTCTGGATCTTTCCTGCGCAGCCCCCCCGGGCATGAACGTGGTTGGCAAACGGCAGCAGGAGTTCGACGGCTTTTACGTCCAGCCCCTGGTTGGCGAAATGCCCGTAGTCCAGCGTGAGCCGCAGGGATGGCAATTCCTTGATCAACGCAAGCACCTCGTCCGGTTTCTCCACGATCGACCCCACATGTGGCTCGACGGAGAACGGCATTCCCGCCTCCAACGCGCGTCCGACGCGCCAGTCCATTTCCCCGGCGCATCGCGCAAAGGAGTCCCTCCGGCTTTCTCCGGGCCACCCCACCCCGGGCAGAGACGAAAAATGCCCCGCTCCGCAGGCCTGGGCGAATGCCAGCGAGCGGTCAAAAAGATCGCGGGCCTTCCGGCGAACGCCGGCATCCGGATGGTTTGCCGCGAGCACGCTCACATCAACGTCCGGGATGAGGAACAGGTCCGCGATGGCAAGCCCCCGGTCCTCGCAGGCAGCCCGGAGCTTCCTCGCGGACTCGGCGGGCCGCTTCAGGGCCGCGGATGGCTGGATGTGGCTCCTCCCCCCGAAGAACCCCACATCAACCCCCTGGAATCCCAGGGCCGCGATCAGGTCCAGGGAATCCCCGTGGGAAACAAGAGGAAAGGTGAAGTCCGCACAGGCCAGCCTGATGGCGCTCGGATTTTTCCGGGAGTGTCGGATGGAGGGCATTGTTTGAATGTTTATTCTTATGCACTAAATGTATTTAAACGCAATTCCTAAAATCTCTCTCCCGCCTGCGCGAGGCAGGCAGGATGCTGCGTGGCGGGGTGGCTCCACGCGGGCGTGGGTTTTCACAACCCCGCCAAAATAATTCCGGGGAGATTGATGGGAGAGAATTCCTTGTGTGTTTGCGAGCATGCCCGGAAGGATCACAGGGGAAGTTCGGTTCCTATTTGCAGTTCACAGGCTTTTCTGTAAACCAAAATGGCTGTCGCCATGTCATCCGGAGCAATCCCGAGATTGATGGAGATCGTCCGCTCATTGGCTCTTTCTCTCCCCGGCACCTTGCCGGCAACGATCGCACCCAGATCGGCATAGGGCAGCGGCGTGTCTTTGAAATAGCCGGCTTTCCGGTAGTAATCCATCTGCCCGATGTCGTCGGTTGCCAGTTTGTCGGCCTGCTTCAATGCCCCGCCTTTCCAATAGGAATCAAAGTCCACGGCGGAAGCAAAGGCCCCCTCGGAGAGCCAATCCGCCTCGATAACCGGAGTTGGATCTTTGAGAATCGGCCCGCTGGTGACAACAAGGTCCATGCCCGTGACCGCATCCCTGGGATGGCCGACAACTTCTATGTCGGCACCCGCAGTCTCCGCCATGTCCCGCGCAAATCGCCGCGCGATTTCCGGCTGACAGTCAAAGGCTTTGACCTTGGTGATTTTGAACAGGCAGGCCAGCGCCTCCAGATTGCTTCTCCCCTGAACCCCGCAGGCCAGAATCCCGACCGACGAGCTCTCTTTGCGCGCGAGGTATTTTGCGGCGATCGCGGTCGCAGCCCCGGTGCGCTTTGCGGTGATCCATGTCGCATCCATAACCGTCAGGGGCAGGCCCGTTTCGGGGTCGTTCAGAATGAGGAGGCCGCTGATGTAGGGAAGACCCTTCTTGTTGTTTTCCGGGTAACCGGACACCCATTTCATCCCTGCGGCCTCCATGCTCGGAATGTAGGCCGGCATGGCGTGGATGGATGCATCCTTCCGCGTGTGGATTCCAGGTTTGGGGGGCATTTCAACCCGGCCTTCACCCTTCTCCCGAAACATGACATCCAATGCGCCGATGATCTCCGACATCGTCAGGCTCACGCATTCGACGTCTTTTTTGCTCAAGTAGAGGACGGTATTATTGTGGCGCGACATAACGGAGGGCGGAGCATATAAACAGAATCCAATAACTTTTCCAAGAGGCAGGGGACAGGGTTGCCTCGCGCGTCGCGCCGTCACGGGCGGTGATTTCCAGCGTCTGGCCGTCGATCATCCGCACACCATCGGGTGCCCCGTTGAGCTTCCAAGCTCCATTGAGTCGCAGGCGAAATGTGCTTGTCGCTCCCGGTCTGTAGTCGAAGTGTCCGGGTGCCATCGGCGGCAGGCGCAAGTCTGGATCCGCGACAGCCAGACCAAGTTGGTTGCGCGAGCCCCGCGTCATCACCAGGCAAGGGATGTCGGCTCCGCGAAGCGCGCTGAAGTCGAGGTTATCCACGGCGGAGAACAGGGCGTATCCGATGATCCCGCGCGATGGAAAACGGACGATGTGGGCGGAATCGTTCCGCTGCAGGATCTCGAAGCCGGGGGCTTTTGCAAATTTCGCCAGTGCTGCGGACGTGGTGTCGGGACGGATGGCGTAGGCATATCCGGCATCCTTCGGAGCGGTTCCATGGTCGATCCAGGCGACCTTGAAATCGCCCTCTGTCGGGGTCTTTCCGCGGCCGCCCGGCGACGCCTGGTGCTGCGCGCGGACTTCGACAGTCTGGGGCTGCGGGAAGAAATATCCGTTGTCCACGGGGTCCATCAACGTCGTGACTGTCTGCGTTGCCGAACTTGGGAACGGCTCCGGACGCTGTGCGAGCGCGGTCTGGAAGAGCACGGTTTCGGTCGGGTTTTTGGTGTCGTTATTCGTGATGCCCGAGCCGCAGCAGACGATGGTTTCGTCCACGAAGAAGACCGACTTGCGGAAGCGGAACGATTTGTCGTAAACCGGATCGGTGAAGCGCATGGCCCACAGGCCGTCGCGCCCGCCGAGTGTCACCCCCCCGACAAACGGGTCGTTTGTATACGACCGCTGGAGTATTGGAGACTCCGCGAGAGTTTCGATCGGAACGCGGATGACCGTCGCTCCGGGAGGGCGGAGCCAGTCCCAGCCTTCGATCCGACATCCGCTGCTTTTCTGATCAACCGGGCTGCCCTTGCCGAAAATCTGGAGGGTTCCGTGGCTGCCATAGCGTCCGTGGCGGTTGTCATTGCCGAGCTCTTCGTAGTGCCAGACATACTTGCTCCATCCGCGCACGCTTGCCACCCACTGACGCCTGCGGTGAAAATCCATCGCGGCATAAGGGTAAGAACGATGTCCCTGCGGGTCGGGCTCAGCCTGCCAGCGCTTGGATGTGTCGAGCAGCCAGGGCAGCGAGCCGGGAGAGTCGCACCAGAAGATGATCGCCCGGGACATCTGGCCGCAACTGGGAAACTGGGCTTGGATCGCCGGGACCTCCGGGTTCCACAAGCGGGCGAATGCCGCGCCCAGTTCCTCATCGTGCAATGCGTCGGCCATGTAGCCCATGGCCTGGCAGGTCTGGGCCAGCACCGGGCCTTCAAAAGGAAAACGGCCGCTGACACCCAGAGGAAACTCGTATTGCCCGGCCATGAACCGGAGCGCGAGCAGTGCCTTCTTCAAGTTCTCTCCGGCCTCGCGCGACAGGGCGAACCGGGTGTCCCTGACCAGCCAATAGGCAAGGGATCCCATCATCACCGCCTCGTTTCCATAGGCGGAAGTATAGGCCGTGGCGTGGTGGAACACCGTGCCGTCCGGCTTGATCGTGTCTCCGCGCCCTGGCGCGATTGAGAGAGCCGAGTCCGCCCATTTCACCCAGCTCTCCATGTCCCGCACTTTTTCCGGCGAGTCCTCCTCCATCAGAATCGTCGTGAAACGGAACATCAGCAGGCTTCGCAGGGAATCGGCGTCCATGCCCGGATGTTGCGCTTCGCGATACATCTCGCCGAAATGCAGATGGTAGCGCAGAGTTTCCAGCTCGCGTTCCAGGCGGCCCTGCTGTTTCAGGTAGTCGCGCATCATGTGGACCGAGTGGACGTAGCCCATGATTCTCAAGGGTTCGTCATAGTCGGTGCCGAGCAGGCTGCCGGCGGCCCATCCCTGGTCATGGGCGTAGTCGAGAAGATCGAGAAACCGCTGCTTCGCGCGTTCGCTGTTGTTCAGCCTCGCGTCGTAGGCCAATCCCAGGGCGATCTTTCGAAAGACCTCGCTGCCAAGTTGCGGGGTCAGGCTGTCCTGGACGCAGAATACCCCGGGGCCGACAACAATGTCACCGCGTCGCTGCAGGCCGAGTTGCTCGAACGCCTTGTTGGCCGACGCGATAAAATCCGCCACCCCCTTCATCCTTTGTCGCACCGGCCCGCGCGGGTCGTCGGACCGGTCGAACATCCAGGCCTCATAACGCTTTTCCAGCTCGCGGAATGCGGCGCGTTCTTCTGTGGTGATTTCCCCGCGGGCAGAGGGAGGTTTCACGGCGGCATCATCCTGCGCGGTGAACCAGTATTTTCCTCCGGATCTGGTTGGGTTGGTGAACGGCACCTGCGCGTCGCCCTGCCGAAACCAGGGCGCTGTTCCGATCTCGACCGCGTCAATGAAGAGCGTTCCCGCAACAGGAGGTGCTGTGATCTGCATGCCATTGATGGGAGCGGCAGGCTTGGCGTCTTCCTGCAATGAGACCCAAACCGCACGCCAGCCGGTGAAGCCGAGATGGACGGGGAAGACCCATTTTCCGATCTGCACCTGCAGATCCCCTGCCACGGGATTCTCGCAATAGATCCAGAGCTTGATTCCTCCGTCACGTGACGCCACGGCCTTGCGCAAAACCTCATCCTCCGCCCGCAACAGTTTCGAGCCGGGGATGAAATCCCAGCGGAGCGAACGCGCGCCCAGCTTCCAATGCGCGTCGGAGACGGTCGCTGCGCCTCCCTCCGCCTGCCAGCCAGCGGACCCGGTCTCAAACGATTCCACCCCGGCGTGCCCGGACGACAAGGTCGCGAGCAAAAGACTCAGCGCGAATGCCAAGCAGGCGGAAGGGGCTGTCACTTTCGGGCGGGGCTCGCTGCCTGGATCGAGCTGATGAGTTCGGCAGCGGTTGTGCATAATGTCGTGATGGGTTTCAACGTGGTGTTTTTATCTTTTGCCCTCCGATGCCCAGGCAGATAGGTCGCTTGGTGCTTTTGCAAGCAGCTCGGCGTATCGGCGGGAACGAAAGCTTGCCGGGCGGCTTTCCAGAAGGCCGGCAGATTCGTCGATGGGGGTCATGGGAAAAGCCCCCGGGCGCATTTGGCCTGGATGACTTTGTTGACCCCGATGGCGAGAGCGGCATCGCGCATCCAGAGGCTGTGGCGCTTGGTGAAATACAGGACGTCCTGGAACGCCTTTTCGAGGATCCGGTAGAGGCGGTCGTTGATCTCGATCTCGGTCCACGAGAAGTTCTGCATGTTCTGCACCCACTCGAAGTAGGAAACCGTCACGCCCCCGGCATTGCAGAGGATGTCCGGAATGAGAAAGATGTCCGACCGGCGGAGGATCTCATCGCCGTCAGCGGTCGTGGGACCGTTGGCGGCCTCGGCGAGGATTCTGCAGCGGAGGTTCGGGGCGTTCTCTCCCGTGATCTGAGCTTCCAGCGCGGCGGGAATCAGGATGTCGCATTCGAGGGAAAAAAGTTCTTCGTTGGTGAGAGAATCGCCACCCTCGAAGCCCCTGACTCCTCCGTGCTTCACCACATGGGCCTGGAGCGCCCGTGTGTCTATCCCATTCGGATTGTGGAGGCCGCCGGTGTGGTCCGTGACAGCGATGATCCTGACTCCCGAGGAGGCGAGCGTTGTTGCGGCGTAGGAACCGACATTGCCGAAGCCCTGGATCGCCGCTGTCGCGCCGTCGGCTTTGATTTTGAGAAGATCCATCGCCCGGTTGGCCAGGAATGCGACCCCGCGTCCGGTGGCCTCTTTACGACCGATGCTGCCTCCAAGAATCACGGGCTTTCCCGTAACCACCCCCGGTGTCGCGTGCCCAACCGCAATGCTGTAGGTATCCATCATCCAGCCCATGTTTTTCTCGCTGGTGCCGACATCCGGAGCAGGGATGTCCATGTCCGGTCCGATGAACGACACGAGTTCCTGCGTATAGCGGCGTGTGAGGCGCTCGATTTCATCTTCGCTCATGGCATGGGGATCGCAGGCCACTCCGCCCTTCGCTCCGCCGTAGGGAAGACCAGTGAGAGCGCATTTCCAGCTCATCCACATGGCGAGGGCTGCCGTTTCACCGATGGTGACACCCGGATGGAATCGCACGCCGCCCTTTGTCGGGCCGAACGCGAGGTGGTGCTGGACACGGTAGCCCTCGAAACTTTTCACCGAACCGTCATCCATCCGCACCGGAACCTGGACGACCAATGCCCGCTTCGGCATTCGCGTTCGCTCCCGTGCGTCCTGCGGAACATCGAGCCACTCGCAGGCCCGCTGATACTGCGCATTGGAAATCTCGAAGACCGGCGACTCGTAGATGGATCTCATGATATTCTTTCTGAAAGGTGGGGGCTAATACCAAACGCACAGTGGGATAGGTATAAAAAGTCGGGCACCTCGGCGATGTGCCCCTACCGATTTTTGGTAGGGATGGCTCGCCGAGCCGTCCGTCGATTCCACCCGTTTCGGTGTCAAAATGGTATAAGTGGCTAGATGCCGCCCTCCTCCCAGATCGACCGGGCGTTTTCGAGGGGCAGGGCGACAGGCGCATTTTTTTCCGCTGACAGATACATCGCCAAAACAATTTCGAGAGTCGGCCGGACCGAGATGACGGGAATCACGACCTCGCGATCCTCATCGATCGCGTCCATCATGTCCTGGATGACCACTTGGTGGTCCGCAAAGCCGAAGTCGGCGGCTCCGCCTGCCGCGGTTTTTTGTGCCGTGCTGCCCAGTTTGCGGATTTCCTCATCCTCCGGTTTTTCGTCGCGGAACTTCCAGACCGCCATTTTTTCACCGGTCACAATCGCTGTGCCCTCGGTCCCGTTGATCTCGATGCGGACGTCCGTTCCCGGCCAGAGGGCGGTCGAGGCCTGGACCACACCCTGCGCGCCATTGGCAAACCGGACGAAGGCCGACATGGTATCCTCGAGGTTCACGCTGGGATGGGCGAGATTGGTCATGCGTGCCTCGACCTGCGCACCCGGGCCCATCAGGTATTGAAGCAGGTCGATATAGTGGAACGCGTGCTGCACGGTCACCCCCGCGCCGGATTTGCGCGAGCTCCGCCAGGCGTCGCTCTCGTAATACTCGGTGCTGCGGAACCATTTCATGTAGGCGTCGGCATGGAGCAGCTTCCCGAACCGTCCGCTGTCCACGGCGGCTTTGATCGCCTGAATGGATTTGCGGACCCGGCACTGAACGGTGCAGCCGAATTTCACGCCGGCCTCCCGGCAGGCCCCGATCATGGCGTCCGTCTCGCGCAGCGTCATGGCCGGCGGCTTTTCCGTGAGCACATGTTTCCCGGCCGCCGCGCACTTCAGGACGGCGTCGTGGTGCAGGTGGTTGGGCAGACAGATGTTGACGACATCAATGGCGGGATCCTTCAGCATGTCGTCCAGCGAGTAAAACGCCTTGACTTGGAACTGGGCGGAAAGTTTGTCCGCGCGCTCCTTGTTCATGTCGCAGAAGGCGGCGAGTTTTCCGCCCTGGGAATGGAGGACCGCGTTGGCGTGAAAGGGCGAGACCAGTCCCGCACCGAGGATTCCGAATCCGTAAGTTTTTTTCATAGTGTGTTCAACTGGGAATGAGGAGGCCTTTGAGACCCTTGAGATTTTCCAGATCGTCGAACACGCTCTCCCAGTTGTCGAGCGGTTCGCGATGGGTGATGAGTTTTTCGACCGGCAGAAGCCCTTTTTCGATGAGGTGGATGCTCCGGTCCCAGCAGGTGTAGGTCGTCGAAAGGTTGAAGATGACGTCCACCACCTTGAAGCAAAACTTGTCCCAGGGGATTTCGACGCTCTTGTTCCCGGTGAGCCCGATCACGCAGATTTTCCCCATCTTCCGGACGAGGTCCACGGTGCCGGGGATGGCGCGCGGTGAGCCGCTGCATTCGATGACCATGTCGGCACCGAGACCTCCCGTCAGTTCCATGACCGCCTCGGCGGGGTTTGTTTCCGCGATATTGATGAGATGGGAAAACCCGAGTTCCCGCGCCTTCGCCATGCGCAGGGCGACATCTCCGGGAGTTCCTATGATGGCCACCTCGCGGGCCCCCGCGGCCCTCGCCACCATCGCGGCGAGGAGCCCGATCGGGCCGGGGCCGATCACCACGGCAAAATCCCCGGGCATGATCCGGGCGCGTTCGATCACGTCCGCGACCGCATTGCCGGTCGGCTCGACCAGCGCCGCCTGGTCGAAGGTCATGGTGTCGGGAATTTTGTGGAGCAGGCGCTCCGGGTAGCAGATGAACTTCGTCATTGCGCCATCAATGCCCCAGCCGGGCGAGCGTTTGTCCGGGCAGATCTGGATGTTGCCGGTCCGGCAAAGATAGCATTGCCCGCAGGCTTTCGTGTGTGGTTCGGCCACCACGCGGTCGCCGACCTTTGACCGGCGGCAATCCGGTCCGGTTTCGACAATGGTGCCGGTGAACTCATGGCCGAGGATGACAGGCGGCCAGTAGGGGAACTCGTCGTGCCGGACATGGATGTCCGTGCCGCAGATCCCGCAGGCGGCGACCTCGATTTTCACCTCCCCGGATTTCGGCTCGGGCTCGGGCACATCCCGCAGCTCCAAAAACCCCTTCCCTTTTTGTGTTTTGACCAGTGCTTTCATAGCTTTTCTCCGCAGAACGCGCGGGCCAGTCCGGCGAGGATTTCGGCGGACGACGCGATATCGGCCAGCGGGATCTGCTCGTCTTTGGAATGGGCAACCTTCAGGGTGCCGGCCCCGAAGACCACGGTGGGGATCCCGAGCTGGTTGTTGTAAAACCACGCGTCGCACGACGCGGTCATGGCATCCACCCGGAGCGGGTGCCCGGCGGCACCGGCGGCAGTCAGGAAAACCTGCGGAAACTCGTGCTCTGGGTCAACGACGCTGCTGTCGTGCCGGTACATGAAGCTCAGGTCGAAGTTTTCCGCGCCCGAATCCACCAGCGCTTTCCGCATGCCGGCCATGACCTCCTCCTTGGTCGTGTTCGGGAGCAGTCCGAGCACCCCCTCGATCACCGCCCGGCTGGGGGCGGCAGCCGGCCAGTTCCCCGCATGAAGTTTGCCGAAGGTGATCGGCATCGGGTTCGGGTAGGGGTCGAACAGCGCGATCCCGCGCGACGATGCCAGCAGGGTGGCATGATATTTTTCGAGCGCCGCAATCGCGTCGCGGGCGAGCAGCAGGGCGCTCTTGGTCATGGCCGCCTGGCCGCTGTGTCCTGCCGTCCCTTCAAAAACCAGACGGAACCAGACCGCCCCACGGATCGAAGTGAAGAGCTTGCCTTCCGAGGCTTCGAGAACGACGCACCCGTCGGCTGTTTCGCCTGTCCGGGCCATGGCGAGCGAGCCGTTGCCGCCGTTTTCCTCCTCGACCACGATGTGCGCGACGAGGTCCCCGGCCAGCGTAATGCCAAGCTCATCGAGCGTCTGGAAAAGCAGAAAGAGCAGCGCGACCTGGCCTTTGTCGTCGCAGGCTCCGCGCCCGAACACGATGCCGTTTTCCACACGCGGGGAAAATGCGTCCTCCATCCCCTCGGAAGCCGGCACGACATCGGTGTGGGCATTGATGATCAGCTTCCGCCCGCCGCCCGTTCCCTTGCGGACAACCCGCAGGTTGAACCGCCCGTCGTAGCGGATTCCGGGAACCGGCGAGGAATAGTCAGGATCGTCTTTGATCGCGTCGGAGAGCGGGATCTTTTCGACTGCGACACCGAGCTTGGAAAACGCCCTTGCGCAGAATTCCATCGCCTCATGCTCGTTGCCGGGCGTGGATTCAAACCGCATCAAGTCGCACAAAAACCTCTCGGCTTCCGGCAGGAGCCGGGCCACCGTGGATGGGATGGAATTTTTCATGATCAGAGTTTGAGGCGTTGCAGCGCGGCATCCATGACATCCAGGCTCTCGTCGGCTTCTTTCCTTGTGATACAAAGAGCCGGGGCGACCCGGATGACGTTGCCATACATTCCGACCGATCCGATGAGCAGTCCGTGGTTCGCGCAGTCAACGATCAGCTTCTGGATAAGTCCGGGTGCCGGCTCCCTGGTTTTTTTGTCTTTGACAAACTCCAGACCGATGATGAGGCCCATGCCCCGGACGTCGCCGAGATACTCGCAGCGGGCCATCATTTCCCGAAGGCGCTCCAGCATGTAGGCACCCATCTTTGCGGAGTTTTCCACCAGCGGTTCGCGCTCGTAAATATCCAGGATCGCGCTGACCGCGGCGCTGGCCACCGGGTTGCCGCCCAGCGTGCTCGACATCTCGCCCTTGCTCAGGCAGGCGAAGACTTCTGCGCGTGCCGCCACGGCGGAAACCGGCACGCCGCATCCGATGGCTTTGCCGATCGTGATGATGTCCGCCTCGATGCCCTCGTGCTCGACGGCCCACATTTTGCCAGTGCGTCCGTAGGACGACTGGACCTCGTCCACCGTGAGCAGGAGGCCGCGCGACCGGACCCATTCCTCCAGCTTCTTCAGCCAGCCTTTCGGCGGGAAGATGAAGCCGGCCGCGCCTTCATACGGCTCGACGATCACGCCCGCCAGGCTTCCCGTGCTGTTGACCGTGACCGTGTAATCCAAGTGATCGAAATAGCGCTTGAAATCCGGCCCGTCCGCGCACCAGCCAAACGGATCGCGATAGGGATTCGGATACGGCATGCGGATCATGCCGGGAACCGATGGCCCGAAACCTTTCTTGGGCCCGGCCAGCCCGCCCATCGAAGCCGAGGAACAGGTTCTGCCATGGAATGCGCCCCCGAAGGAGATGATCTCGTAATGCCCGCTCTTGCGCTTCATCAGGCGCGACGCGGCCTCGGTGGCTTCGCTCCCGGTCGAGAGGAAAAAGCATCGGTCGAGGGGCTTCGGCAGCACCTTCACCAGCCGCTCCGCCGCCGCGATGCGCTCGACATTCGCACACTCGTAGTTGTTGAGCAGGCGCGCCGAGGCCTTCTGAACCGCCTCGACAAGGTGCGGATGGCAGTGGCCCACGTTGGTGACCAGCACGCCGCAGGTCCAATCGAGGAAGACGTTGCCGTCCACATCGGTGACGACGCAGCCTTTGGCGTGATCCCAGACGACGGGCGCTTGGAACCCCACGGCATCGGCTTCGAACTGGTGCCAGCGGTCGAGCAGAACTTTTCCCTTCGGCCCCGGCAGCGGGGATTTGACGTTGATGACGTTGGTTGTTTTCATAGTATCTCCTTGTTGACCACGCAGCGGGCCGGCTTGCCGGCTGCGAATGCCAGGATGTCGTCCAGAATGCTCCTCCGGATCTCCCAGCCGGCTTCGTCGGATGCCCATCCGGTGTGCGGGGTGAGGATCATGTTGTCCAAGCCGAAGTAGGGATGGGAAGGCGGCGGCGGCTCGACGTGAAACACGTCAATGGCGGCACCCGCGATCCTCTTGTTTCGCAGGGCATCGGCAAGAGCCTCATCGTCCACCATCGGTCCCCGGGACGTGTTGACCAGATACGCGGTGGGTTTCATCCAGCTCAGGGATTCGGCGTTGACGAGGTTGCGGGTCTCGTCGTTGAGCGGGGTGTGGATCGTGATGTAATCCGCCGTGCGGAAGAGGGTTTCCCGATCAACGAATTTGATGTCGAGGTCAGCTTTCCGCTTTTCACCGAGATAGGGGTCGCTCCCGATGATGTCGAAGCCGAACGATTTCAGTTTCAGGCAGACCTGGCTGCCGATGCGGCCGACTCCGACCACCCCGAGTGTCTTTCCGCTCAGCCGTCGGATCGGAAAAAGCCGGGAGAAATCCCACTGCCCGGCGGCACTCGATTCGTCGAGTGTCTTCCGGCTCCAGACGATCTTCCGGCCACACGCGAAGAGGAGGGCGATGGCGTGCTCGGCCACGTCGTGGACGCAATAGTCCGGCTGGTAGGCAAACTGGATCCCATGCCGGGTGCAGGCCGCGACATCCACGTTGTCATAGCCGATGCCGTGCCGGATCAAGAGCTTGAGGTCCGGGAGCTTGGCAATGAGAGATGCGTCGAACTTGACCATGTTGACCACGACGACTTCGGCACCGGCGAGCTTCCCGACGAGTTCCTCCTCGGGTTTGAACTTGAGCTGGTGGACGTCGAATTCGATCCCGGCCTTGGCCAGTTCCTCCGCCTCCCAGTCCAGGTTGTCTTCGATATGGTCGGTGACCACGCATTTGATTTTTTTGCTCATAGTTTTGTTTCTTCAACTTCCACCCATCGCTTCTCGGCATCGGCTCGATAGACCGCTTCCACCACGCGGAGCGCCGCGCAGCCATCCTCGCCGGTGATGGGGGGTTCCCGGTCGGACCGGACGGCGTCCACGAAGGCGCGCACATATTCAAGCCCCATGAAACCCGAGTAGCCGGGGGTCGGCTGCAGCTCGTATTCCCGGACAACTTTCGGGGAACCGGCGAAGGACGGGTGGTCGCTGCAGACAAAAAGCGTGTCGCTCTGCCCCTCGTAGGCGGGAGCCCATGAAATCACTCCCTGCGTGCCGCGGACCGACAAATACAAGTCGCGACCATGGGGGAAGGCGTCGGGCACCGTATAGCTGATGTCGAGCGCGACGATTGCCCCCCCCGCGAACCGGAGATGGGCGAACGAGTTGTCCTCGATGTCGTAGGCCGTGTTGACGCGGACGTTGCGCCCGGACACTTCGGCCACCTCCTCACCGAGAATCCATCGGAAAAGATCGATCCAGTGGACTCCGAGATTATACATCGGCCCACCGCCGGAGAGCTTGGACTCGAGCATCCATGGCGAATGTCCCTCAATGTATCGGGTCAGCCGACCCGCGGCGCACCGGCCCTCTCCTCCCACCACGCGTCCGATGAGCCCTTCGTCGATCAGGCGCTTGAACTCACGGGCCACCGGATGCAGGCGCCAGACGTATCCGGTTGAGAGTTTCACCCCGGCCTTGCGGGCGGCATCCAGAATCCGCCGGGCCCCGACGGCGCTGGCGGCCATCGGCTTTTCCACCAGGAGATGCACCCCCTTCGCCGCACATTTTTCCGCCGCCTCCGGGCAATCCGCATGCGGCAGAAAAATCGCGGCGATGTCCGGTGTCTCTCCGGTCAGAAGTTCGTCGAGCGAGCGGTAGCCATGCACGCCGAAGTCACGGCAAAACGACTCGCGCAGGATGGCATCCGCCTCGGTGACGGCCACGACCTCGAGGTCTGGAACCGCCTGGAAGTGCGTCATGTAGGGCCGGGGATGAAGATGTCCCAGCCCGACGATCGCCACCTTGAGTTTGTTGGTTTTCACAGGATCACAGTTGAGTCACGGGCACCTCGACGCCCTTTTTTTCATCCGAGAGATAAGCGGAGTAGATTGCCGCCGTAACATCGAGTGCCAGCTCCAGATCAGATTGAGGAACTGTGCCAGCGAGCGCACTGGCGACAAAATCCTGAATCTCCGCCTGGTAGCCCATCGTGAAATGTTCGTCCGGTGCGGCCGGGGACCAACCCTCGCGCGTGCTCGCCTTCTCGATCAAATGGATATCGTCAAACTGCGGGCCCTTCGGGTTGTAGGTGTCCACCAGCCCGGTCGGGCTGATCCGGCACCGCGTCCGGTGGTTGTTCGCGAACACTTCAACGTAATCGTGGATTCCCCCGAGCACCACCTCGCTGGTCAGCACATCGGCGACGGTGCCGTCATCAAACACCACGTGCATCATCCCGTAATCCTCGATGTCGTGGTAGTCGGTCCGTAGGAACCCGGCATCCCGGTAGGCGGGCAGGCGTGTGATCTGGTGGGTCCGCGCGCTGACGCTCGCCGGGCGGATCGGCCGCCCGTTCCGAGCGAGCCCTTCGACCCGTTTCAAATAAAGCATCCCGCCCAAGGGATGACACCCTTTGCCGATGAGCGATCCGCCTCCGGAAAACCGCCACATCCCATACACGGGCGAAACCGAGCCGCTGTGCGACTCCTCCCCGACCATGCGGAGAACCTGGGCCCCCGACTTGACGATGATCTCGCGCTCCTTTTGGACGCTCGGCGCATAAACGAAGTTCTCCGCGTAGCCGAAAAAAACGCCGGCATCGCGCACCGCTCCAGCGATCCGTTCGAGTTTGCCAAGCGTCTCGACAAGCATGCGTTCCTTCGAGTCCCTGTCACCGCGGTATTCCGCCCCCGCACCTTGCGGGCCAAAACTTCCGGTCAGCGGCTTCTCGCAGATAATCCCTTTCCCGGCTGCGGCCGCCGCAAGGATGGCCTCCTCGTGCGCGCAGGCCGGCGAGCAGACGGCCAGAACATCCACTTCGGGCAGCAGGGATCCGATGGAATCAAAAACCGGAATTCCCCGCTCGCTGCCAAATCTCTCCCGGCTCTCCGATCGCAGGGATGTCACGCCGGTCAGCCGGACATCGGCTCCGTGCACCCTCCTCAGGCACCTCTCGTGGAAATCCCCGGCAAAACCCGTCCCGACAAGGCCGATGCGCAACGCTCCAACGCCGCACGCGGCGTGCGGGGGGCCGGAACTCTCACTGGTTTTCGAAATGGTTTTCACTGGATGTTGCTCCTGTCGGTGTTTCTGCCCGGAGCCCTCCTCTCATCTTCACAAACCCACTTCGTCCGAACTAAGTAACCGAATATATACTTTCAAAATATGTGGCGGCGGGAACTTTGTCCACAACTTTTTTCCGCCCTGCAGGCGCGGGTAAAAGTCACCCGGCGGCGGTTGAGGCAGAGGCGCGCACATGCCGCGAGAATGACACTCCGGATGTGTGCCTTTGTGTTTCCGTGCCTGCTCGTCTTCCCGACCTCCTGCACAAACCGCCCTCTTCCTCCCGGCTTCCTTCGCCGGCTGTTCCAGGCACCGACCAAGCAGGATGCATCCCGCTGGCAGAACAGCTTTCCCCGATTGACTATATCACGGCCGGTAGGAATCGATCTCCTCGCGCATCGCCAGGACGTTGCGGACCGGTGTGCCATGCACGATGGCGTTGGACGGACCGGGGATATAGTTGAGCCCGTCCGATTCCTCCAGGCTGGATCTTGTTTCCTGGCGGACCTCGGCTTCCGTGCCGTTGCAGAGAGTGGTCGAGCTCACGTTGCCCAGGATCAGCAGGCCGGGATATTTCGCGCGGATGTCCCCGACGGTCATCGAGGCCAGGCGGTCGACTTCTCCGTAAGCCTGGACGCCGGCATCGGTAAAGAGGTCGTCCATCAGGCACCAGATATTGCCGTCGGTGCGGAAGCAATACGCCATGCCGTGCTTCCGGCATTCGTCAGCGACGACCTTCAGTGGCTGCCCGAGGATTCTGCGGAATGTCGCGGGCGAGAACACCGGACCCAAATTTGAGGCGAGGTCCGCGCCCGCGTTGATGAACCGGTATCCCTTCCCATGCAGCCAGGTGACATGCTGGACGCCCAGCACCGCTTTGAATGCAAAATACTCGGAAAGGAATTCCGGATCCATGGCAGTCGCCTCCAGCCAGGCGGCGCTTGTCATCGGGATCCCGATTCCGATGCCGCTCACGATCGCGGGAAAAAACGGGTCGGCCAGTTTCTTGAAACGAAGCTGGCTCCCGTAGGTGGCTTCCAGTTCGCCCTCCGTGACATGCGGGTCGCGATTCATCTCCGCTTTCAAGCCGGCGACAAGGGTGTCCGGATCGTCCGGGGTGAGGGTGTCTTCGATAACCCCGTATGTCTGCTGGTCCGGGAAGAACCGCTTGACCATATGCGGGCCGTCCTCCTCGCCGAAGAGCAGTGTGTTTTCGTCGAGCATTTTGGCTGGCCTGGCATTGCAGCGCCAGGTCTCCCGGACGACATCGGCGTTCAGCAGCCTGTTGAGGGCGATGGCATTTTCCTGGTAGCCCGCGACAAAATCCTCGTGGGCCTGCTCGCCGTCGAGCCACGACCGCTCCTCCTTGAAATGCAGGCTGTCGGCTCCGCTGTCCACATTCCGGCCCAGCAGCTCCGAGGCCACCGAACATGCGATGGTCGGGAAGTAGAACGGCAGCTTGTCGGGCTTCCGGTGGGCGAGAATGGCGTCGAAACGTTGGTGTGGTGTCATGGGTTTGGAGATTTTGGGTTTTGTGTTCCGGGAGGAGAGGAGGATTCTTATGACTCCATAACCAGATAGTTACTTCTTTTTGTCTGGCATGCAATCCCTATTCAACGCGATGCGGTCCGCGGGGGGTGGCCGCCAAAAGCCATCGCCCCCAGTCGTCCGCGTCTCAATTGCGGGGATCTTTTTCACCGGGACGGCCTCCGCCGGACAGCGCCTCTTCCCAAAGGAAAAGTTCGCGCAGTTCGCCTCGGCCGCCCAACTGGTCTTCGGCCTGTTCACCATGCTGCTGCCGCCCGCGATGGGGATCGCCCGCGATCTCAGCGGCCACATCTACCGGCTGACCTTCGTCGCGGGCGCGATCCTCTGCGCGGTCTCGCTGGTCTTCTTTTTCGTCGTCCTGCGGTTCTACAACCGCCTGGGCGGGGACGCCGCCTCCTGCCCGCCCGTCTGACCTGCCGCCTGCAAGCGCATGGGCGCGTTCGCGGGATATGGTTTTACATAAAACATGCTCCGAGGCTTTCTGGCTCTTGCGCAGAGGTCGTGTATGACCTCCAGTTTCAACCGCCCAGTTTCCTCCTGAGGGGGGTCCGGGCTTGAGTAATTCTTTAGTAAACATACAGTGACTTCAGCTATGAAACTCTTGCCCGCCCTGCTTCTTGCGGCCCTGCTCGCGGCTCCTCCACTATTTGCCCAGACGGAAATTCTGGCCGGCTACCGGCAGGATTTCACCACCGAAACCGACGGCACTTGGCCGGACGGCAGCAAGACGGGGACGTGGAGCGTCGGGTTCGGGAGCGTCTTTACCCCGTGGGTGAATTTCGTGAAGGCCAAGTGGGACGGCCTTGTCTACGGGGATGAGACCCGCCATTTTTCTTCCGAGGGGAAGTTCGCGATTCTCCCCGGTCCCAACCGGTCGAAATACGGCGCGGTAATCCAGTGGCAGGCGGAGAAGCCCGGAACGGTGCTGATCACGGGCAAGACCGGGCTGGTCGCGAAAAGCAGCGACGCCGCGCGCTTCAGCATTTTTCACAACGAGGAAAAGATCTACCAGTCCACCGCGTTCGGCATCCCGGCGCAGATTCACGACCTTGCCAACCCTGAGCCGATCAAGGTGAAGATGGGCGAAGGCGACCGGCTGTTCTTTGTCGTCGATCCCGCTGGCGAGGACAACACCGGTGACGATACCATCTTCGTCGAGGACCTCAGGATCACCGGGAAAGTTGGAGAATAGGTCCGGAACGGATGAGAGGCCATCCGCCATTGACAGAATCCCTGCTGCAACTCGATGCTTGCGACCTGACCCGCACGGTTCGTGAATCCGCCTGAAAATGAGCCCTGCATTTCCATCCATTCTCCGCAGCATGCGGTTGGCAGGCCGATGCGCGGCCGGTTTTACGATGGTCGAGTTATTGGTGACGGTGGCGATCATCGCGCTCCTGGCCGCCCTGCTTTTCCCCGCAGTGGAAAAAGTCGGGGATGCCGCGCACAAGACGGATGTTGTCCATGTGATGAGGAATATCGGTCTGGGTATGCAGAATCATCTTGCGGACAGGGCACGACTCCCCGGTCCGTTCTACACGGCCCAAGGGGCGGCAGACTATAATACGGGGCAGGCAAACACATTGTCGGGGCAGTTGAGGGAGTATCTCGGGTCGCAAATGCCACCGAAAGCAGAGACCCCCCCGCCTTTGCATCCAGCACTTGCAACCAAGCGCTATAAGACTTGGTATATTGCCAACAAGCCCACCGGGGGAGCTGCCAGCTTATACCAAATGAGAGCAAGGATTGCGGCTTCCGGAGCTCAGTGGTATCCGTGGGGGTATCCCAACACTCCTGGGCAGGAGCAGTCCAATTACTTCGGCATGATTTCAGCCATTCAAAGTGATTCGCTCAAGCAGGGGGTTTCGCTGGGAAACTGCTGGCTCCTGGGTGACACTTATAATCCGCTTATTGCCAGTGGGCACCAGGATTACAAAGCCCGGTTGTTTCTTGACTGGCATGTCGAAACGATGCCTCCCGCCACGCCCTGAGGCCGCCAGCCTGCAAGATATCCAAGCCGGAGTATTCCCGGTATCCGCGCGAACCAAGCAACCACCTGGGCTTCTGTGCGCGGCACTTATCCAAGCCAGAATTCAGGCTCGAAGGTTTTGGCGTGACCGCGGTGCTGGGCGATGGCGAGCAGGGCCGAGAACTGGCCGACCAGGGCCCCTTCGTATCCGCATGCGACGCCCTCAGGCGTGTAGAATTCGGTGCCGCTGCGGATCCCTCCGACCAGGCGACCCAACGCATGGCCCTCCAGGATTTCCTCGCACATCTGGTCGGCGGTTTTCTTGAAGCCGAACACCGACATCGCCCGGATGTAATACGCGGAGAAGAGGGTAAGGCATCCGTTGCAGTAAATGCCGAAGCCGTCCGCGCCATCCTCGCGCAAGCCTTTCCCCCAGATCGGGTTGTCCATGTAGCCGCCCTGGTAATCTCCGGGAACGATGGGCAACAGCAGGGAGGGGATGCCCCAGCGGAAGTTGTTCAAGCCGAGAGCCAGCCGCCTGGTTTCCATCCGCCGAAGGATCTGCCGGGCCCGGGCGGGCGGGACCAGTCCGAAGAGGACCGCGCACGCGTTGATGCTCATGTGCCCGTAATCATGAAGCTCTCCGTCCCGGCTGCGCCAGGAGGCGAACCATCCGGTCTTCGGATTGAAGAACGCGGGGACAAAGGCTTTCTTCATCTTGTCAGCGGCCAACTTCACCCGTTTGGAGAAAGTCGCGTCGCCCGCAGCGGCCGCAAGCGCGGCAACATTGCGGAGGGCCCGGTAGGTTTCCACCATGCCCCACCCGTCGTAGTGGCCGAAGTTGACGCAGTCCCACGCGCAGGAGACGTGTCCCCGGCTGCCCATGTTCCCCGACGACGTCGGCGAGACGACGAGTCCGTTCCGGTCAACCTTTTTGAGGATGCGTTCCGTCGCGCGCCGGGCGAACGGCCAGACGTCCGCGAGCCACTCCGGGTCGGGAGCCGCCTGTTGGATCCGGCCGGTCATGTTGAGGATCGAGGGATCGGAGTCCTGGTAGATCTCGCGGCTGTCGCCGTAGCCGCGCCCGTCCTTCAGCGCGAGAGTCGCGGTGAATCGGGCGAGTTCGATCGCCTTCGGTCCGGCGGCAGGTGTGGCGGTGTGCGCGGCGAAATCGGTGACGGTGGTCTGCGAGAGGTGGCAGTTCCCGGAGACGGCATTGTTCGAAAAGCCGGAAAGCTCGGCGCGGAACATGAGGCCCGGGCCCCAGTTGCGGCGGAGTTCGGGATGGATTTTTCCGATGGTCGTGCCGGCTCGCTTTTTTGCCCCGGCAAGGGAGGCATCGGGAAGGACGTCCGCCACGCGGAATTCGAAACAGGCCTCGCGGCGTCCCTTGGGAACCTGATGGGTTCCGGGCGAGGAAACGGGTTCTCCGAACCCGATGCCGGCCCAGGCGATGTCGTATTTCCGCCAGCTTTCCACCTGCACGCGCGAGGTGTCACCGCGGGTTTGGCGGCACGAGAGGTTCCCGTAGCCGGGGGCGGCCCAGATGGCCGGGAGCGCGACAGTGCCCGGGCGTCCGGGTGCGGTGCCGGGGATTCCGAGCGTGGAGATGATCGATGTCTGGGCCTTCCAAACAAAGCGCCAGGCATCCAGCTCCATCGTCTCCCGTCCGGAAGTCGAGGTCTGGGTGAGATGGAGATCCATCCCGTCCGGACGCACCTCGAACTCCGCATCGAAAGACAGGCCGTCTTCGATGTGCAGGTTTTTGTAGGAAACGATGTTTCCGTTCACGGACACGTCTCCTCCCCAGAGGCGGGAGTGCGCGTCCCACGCGAGCGTGTTCCATGCGGGCCCGGAAAGCACCCGAAGATCGCCGGGGCCGGCGAGAGGATGGGGATCGCAGAAGTTGAGCTGCACCGTGCGGTGGAAGATGAGGTTGTCGGCGGATTTGCCCCCGGACGCGCTGTCCCAGCCGAGATGGCTGGTGATCGGGCGGCGCAGTGAGAAGCCGACGGAAAATTCCGGGGACGAAAACCGGACGGCATCGATTTCGGAAAATACCTTCATCCGGCCACCCGCTTTCGGGCGGTTGGCGAGGATGCGGAGGGGGGGCTGGAGCGGCAGATCGCATTCGTAATGCCGCGCCGCTTCGCCAAGGAAATTGACCGGCCGCAACGTGTCGAAAGGAACGTAATGCGCGCTGGCCCAAAATTCGCCCCCGCACGGCCCGACCGTGTGCTGTTTCACGCAGTCCACGCGCAGGAACCGTGTGCGAACGCCGCCAAGACCGATGCGCAGATCTTTTCCGGCGCCGGGTCGTGGCAGTTCCTTCTCGACCACAAGCTCCCATGAGAGCGTCTTGTCGTTCCATGCGTGGACGGACACTTCCGCCGGGAGTGCCCGGTTGTCATCGCTGCCCCAGCGGACGATTGGCGGAGTGACAACCATCGCGTCGAGACGCGGTTTTCCATAAAAGCGGTAGAACTGGCGGAGCCCGATCGCGGGGGTCTCCCGCCCGGTCTGTTCATCGCGGTAATGATGCCAAAGGCCCTGGTTGATCTGTTGGTATCGAATCTGGGATTTCATGGTGGAGGAATGCTTGTTTGCTTTGGATGGTTAGGTGGCAGGGACGGTGCGGGTGTGCGTGAAACGGTCTTGTCTTCAAGGGGACTTGACTGCCGGGGCTTTGAGCCGGATCGAGCCCGCAGGATTTCCGGTGGTCACCGGGTTTTCCAAAACGATGCGCGAATCGATCATTTCCCCTTTGCCGGTTTCCTTGTATTCATTGTAGGGAATGACCGGCCAATACAGGGTGGCATCCGCCGGAGATTGCACCGACCAGTTCCCGATGGAAAACCCGCCACCGATCGGCTTGTAGGCCACGCGGACTTCGGAGCCCTTTTCGTCCAGCTTGATGCCCTCCCCCGAATCCAACCGCATCGTGCGGCCGAATTCCGGAACGAAAGTGAACCTCACCGCCTGCGGCTGCCCGGTCGGCGGTCCCTGCACATCCCAGCGCAGTTCGACCTCCGAGGGATCTTTGACCGAGACCGTGATGCACAATGTCCGGTCGCCATAGACCAACTCCAGCTTGTCGCCGTCTGCTGCGGTGGAAACCCTGCCCTTCGTGGCCAGATAGTGGAGCCCCTCGGGATAAAGTTCTTTGACGGGAAACCGGCTTCCTTTGCCCGGCTTTTTCACAAGGTTGATATCGCCGACCGAGAAGGTGGACCAGAGCGGTTCCGCTTTTGTTCCACCGCCTCCCAGAATCAAACCGATGTCGTCATGGTAAATGTCGATGTGGTTTTGCATGTCGGTCATCCAGCGTGAGGGGCTCCCGGGTGCCGTATGGGCGGAGAGGAGGATCAGCCATTTTCCCTGGCGGCGCACCGAGGCGAGGCCGCTCTTGAAGGCATGAACAAAGTCTCCGTCGAGCCCCGAGGGAGGGGCGACCGAATCCCCGTTGTCGTATTGGACCAGCCCGTTCGCGGAGTCGAGCGGGATCTCCGCGATGGCTTCGGGCTTGCCCGCGTAGCTTCGGCGCATCAGGGCGCGGCCTTCGGGGGTCACACCGAAGCCGAGAAAACAACTGCGAATGTTCCGGTGGTAGTGGCGCCGCCCGTCCATGACCGCCGAAAGGTGGCCGTTGGGAAATGTGAAGAGCCAATAGTAGCGCGTGCATTTTTTGAGGGCCTCGAGCGCCTTCGCATTTCCGGTCAGCGCATAGTAGATTCCGATGTCCTCCACATAGGCCCCGCCGTAGCGGGTTGCCGGAGCGCCTCCCTCCCAGAAAAATCCCTCCGGATCCTGGTTGTCGATCACATGCTCGATATACCGCCGGCCCGCCTCGATCCACTCCTGTCGGTCCCAAAACTTTCCGCCGAGAAACAGCGCGGTGGCGGCGTTCAGGGGGTGGTTGGCAATCTCCCCGAACTTCGCATCCTTGAATCGCGGCTCCTCGTAGATCTTCGAAAGGGTCAACTGCAACGCCCGCTCCCACGAAGCCCTGACATCCGGCGGCAGGGCGTCCCTGACCAGCCCGTAAACGCGCAGCCAGCGGATCATCAGGAAATCGTCGTGGTCGTATCCCCACGTCGAGCCGTCCGGTTTCATGTTCAGCCATTTCCCCTCCGGGGTTTGATTTTCCACCAGCAAGTTCCCGGTGCGGATGACCACGTCCAGGATTTTTTGGTCCTGATAGTAGGGGTTCCGTGGGTCCTTGGTTGCCCAGAGCACGGCGAGCGTCGAAAAGATATACTGGCTGGTGTTGACCAGCTTCGGCTGCCGCACGTCCGGCGTCCATTCGCAGGCTTCGAATATTCCCGTCTCCGGATTCCGCCACGAGAGAATCTCCGGAACCCGCCGGACCATGTTCGGGAGACAGGTTTCGCGCGGGGAAAATGTCGGCTGCTCGGATGCCGGAACACCGGTCTCCGGCTTCTGCTGCCCACCCGGGTCGGCCGCGTGGGAAATTCCAAGCCCCGCCGCCAGGGCAACCATGAAAAAAATGCGCATGATGCAATGACCTGTTATTAACTGTCTAGTTGCTTTGTGGCCCGGGCTGAATCTGACTCATCTCAAAAAGCCAGAGATTGTTTCCGGCACCGAAGTAGATCCCTCTGTCTCCGATCGCGATTCCGACTGTGGCTGGAACCGGCGGCTTTCCGAGAAGTGTGAACTCATAGGTTTTCGGATCGATGGAAAAAACCCCCTCGGTCGCAACTCCGAAGACTTTTCCTCCGGCCGCTGCCAGGCAGCGGTCGGGCGGGATGCCGAATTCAAAATCCTTCCGGTGCAGGATCTCCCCGGTTTTCAAATCCAGCACGACGAAGTGCTTCGGTCCGCGGGCGGGTCCGAACTCGGATTGATGAACGGAAGAAAGCGCGAAGACTTTGCCGTCGGCCACGGCCACCCCGGCCACATGCCGGTCGCCCGGATAAGCCACCTGGCTCCAGAGCAGGCGTTCGCCCTCCGGCGACCATGCGAAGACGCGGGCGTCCTCCTCCACGGGAGGAGTCCCATTGCCGCAAACCGTGCTGCTGCCTCCAATAATACACTGGTTCTTGTCGTCCCAAACCATGTCCCGGATCGATTGCTCCGGGATGACTCCCCGCTGTTGGAACAGAACCTTGCCGGTCTGATCGTCCAGAATGGTAAGCGCTCCGCCGCGCTGGCCGTAGTCGGGGACCCCTCCCACGGCCAGGCGTCCGCCGGGCAGCGAGATCATGCCCATCGGGCGGAGGTTCGGTCCCCGGAGGGTTGCGAGGAGCCGGGACTTCCCGGTCTTGAGGTCATACACGCTCACGGTGCCCTGGGGATAGGCGGCGGCATAAAGCCTGTCTGGCAAAGCAACCATCGAGTAAGTCTGAGACCTCGCCCCGCGGGGGATGCCGAGATCGATCACCTTGCCCTCCTTCGAATATTCCAAAAGCGAGTCGGCGGGGAACACCCCCGCGAAGGCGGTCCCGCCAAGTGCCGCCACACTGAAGATGGAGGGCGGTTCGGCTTTGAACGGAAATTGCCCCTCCTGCTGCTTTTTCTCGGCGTCCAGGAAGATGAACTTCCCCTTGGAGGAGAAGGAATAGGGCAGCAGCCCGTCGATGGTTTTTAGCTTTTGAGGATCCTTGGGAGCCGCGTCGGCCGCGACTTCCGTGCCGCGCCCGTTTTCCATCCGGTAATGTTTTCCCCCGATGTCGGCAAAGATGTTTCCATCCTTGTCGTCAACGAGCAGGAGCCAGCCCATCCCGGTGCCGGGCCCCGCAGGTCGCTCGGCCTCGGGGACCAAATAGGTGAACTCCCCGGTCGCCGGATTGAACCCGACGATCTGGTTGCGGGCCGTGCCGATGCCGGCATAGATCCAGCCGTCCGCCCCGGCGTAGAGCGGCTTCGCATACATCTCCTTGGGATCCAGTTTCCCGTGGTCCACAAACTTCCCGGTGGCCGGATCGTAGCTGATCAGGTTCGCGCCGGGATATGTGCAGGCGTAGATTTTTCCGTCCCTTCCCTCGACCATCTGCCAGATATACTTCTCGTCGGGCAGGGGGCTGCCCAGGTGCTGGAGCCCTTTGTCCGGCTCCCTCGGATCGAATTTGAAATAGTGCCCCTTGCTCCCGATATAAAGATTGCCATCCGAGGCGGGGGTCATCCCCCAGCAATCCTCGAACGGCTTCTCCGCCTGCCACTGCCGGACTTTCCCCTGATCCCTGCTGTCCATCTGGACCAGGATGAACCCGCCTTTCACCGCAAATCCAAAATAGAAATGGGTGAGCTTGCCGTCCGGCCCCGGGCCGACCATGAACTTCAACCCCGCCGCTCCCACCGCCGGATTGCCCAGATTCACAAATTTTCCGCCCTCCGCCGCGGGCGTGGGCTTCGCCTCCGTTTTCGGAGCCGGAGGCTGAGCCACCGGCGCGGGACCACAACCAGGAGAAATGAGTGCGGCGAAAAGGATTGCCGGAAAGCAAAAGGATTGCCGGACCCGGGCGCCGCGGGCGATGGAGAGAGAATTCATGGAGCCTCAGACGATTCCCCAATTGATCCCAGCGTGCGATTCGCAAATATGTTTTACCTAAAAGCATCATCCCGCGGGGGAACAAGTGCGGCGGCTTGTTCCGCGGACCTGCCGGCGCGCGGCAAGGGGCAGCCCGAAAATACCGGTCATCCTCACCGAATAGTGTGAAATATGCGGGATCGCCGCGCGCGTCGTGCTTTTATGTAAAACATTTTCCCGGGTTGCGCAGCGGCTGTGGAATCGGGATATTGGCCACATCAGCGACTGCAAAACCCCACGAACCATTCTCAAACCGATGAAAACGATCCACAACACCACTCTTCACGTTGGCATTCTACTGGCATGCGTCACGTGCGCTTCCCTGCGGGCCGCCACGTCAACATGGGACGGCGGAGGGGCAAATGATAGCTGGCTAACCGGGGCTAATTGGGTGGGCGACGCCCTTCCTGTATCCGTTGGTACCACGGAAATTCAATTTGCCTCGGGTTCCTCCCGGCTGACGAACTATATCGGCCAAGCTTGGTCGCTGAACAAATTCACCTTTCTTGCCGGCACGGCCAATACGACCATTGTAGCGGATGCGTCCAGTGCAACGAGCCCATCGAGCGCTCGCTCATATACCATGTCCGGCACCGCAAGCGGGGTATATGTCCAGTCCGGGGCCAATGGTGACTACACGTTCAAGGCGGGCGGGACAGGGTTCGCGGGAGCAAGCGAGTTTCAGAATTTCAGCGATCTGACGATTGACCACCAAGGCACGGGAACTCTCACGTTTTCCATAGATATTGTCGGACCCTACAACTCAACCCCCAACAGGGCTCTGACCAAAACCGGTTCCGGTCTTGTGGTGTTCAATAATGCCACCACCTATACCGGAAACACGACAGTGTCAGGAGGAACCCTGAAACTCGGGAGCAGCCGTGCGCTCGGATTCGGGGCCAGACAGTTGACCGCAAACGTCACAGGGACATCGGTTGTCGCAACCATCGTCGGAAAAACAATCTCCAGCACCGGCACTGTTGACGTGAATGGCCTGACGGTCAACGAGCCGATTGTCCTGAGCGGGAGCGGCGAGGGCGGGAACGGAGCCCTGGTCAACAATTCCGCGACCGATGCCACTATTGGAAGCGGCATTGCAGCGGGGCTTGTGACTGCCAAAGGCTCGGGCTACAACGCAACAACCTCGGTCAACGTCAGCGGCACCGGCTCCGGAGCCGCGGCCACGGTTTCTCTTGGGCTGACAACTGCTGCCATAAGCAGTGTGAGTGGCGGGACAGGCTGGGTCGTCGGGGATATCGTGAATCTGACGGGTGGAGGCGGCACGGCAGCCACGGCCACGGTGAGCAGCGTCAGCAGCGGAGCGATTACCGGATTGACGATCCGGACGCCTGGTTTTGGATTTACTTCTGCCCCAACCGCTCTGACCAAGAACACCAGCACAAACGGAAACGCAACGGGAACGTCTCTGACCGGCAACACCAATAATTTTGGCATCGTCGGGCTGGCCATGACAGACGCGGGTTCGGGATATTCCGGAACCCCGACTTTTACCATCACGGGCGGCTCTGGAGCCGGCGCGACCGTTGCCCCGACTCTTTCGTCCGTCGTCCTCGAAAACAGCAGCAGCATCGGCGGCACGGGAAACCTGACAATCAGTGCCGTGGTCTCTGAAACCGGCGGCGCGCGGGCGCTCACAAAGGTGGGGGGCGGTGTCTTGACCCTCTCCGGGAGCAACACCTACACCGGCAACACGACGGTCTCGGCAGGAACCCTTTCGGCCACAGGAGCGACATCCTTGACCACCAGCGGCACCCTCATCGTCGCTGGCGGCAGCGCGGCATCGGCCAAACTTTCTGTCGGAAGCGCGGCGAATTTCACCGGCAAAACGGTGAACATCACGACCGCGAACGGTGGCCAGTATCAGAAGGATCTCGCCAGCGGCGAAGCCTTCACCCGATACGGTGCGGCCAAGAGCACGTTCACGGGAGGAGTCGATACGACCGCCAGTTTCCTGGGAGCCGGCGTCACCGGTGCCGCGCGCAACGTGCTGACCAGTTTCTCGGCTGCCACGCTGGCAGCCGTGGGCAACGACGGCAGCCGCATCAGCGATGTGTTCAGCCTGAGCGGAACGGCAAGCGACACCATCGTGCTTCAGTTGAACATCGCTACCGGGGTGACGGCCAACAGCGTCCTCGCCTATAATTCCTTGGGGACATGGGTCAACGCAGTCCTGGGAAATAGCAGCGGGACGCCGACCGACCGAGGAGACGTGGCATGGAACTCGGGATTCGGGTTGGGCAGCTACGGCCGTGACACGTCAACCGGAAATGTCTGGGCAGTGATCGACCACAACAGCGAATTCGCGATCATCCCCGAACCCGCAGCCTGGATGCTCCTCGCCCTCTCCGGCACGGCGCTGGTCGTCTTCCGCAGACGCCGGACAGAGTAAATATTTGCGGTATAATTTGGGGGGATTCACCCGCTTCGAGCCGAATGGGCTCCGGCGGGTGAATTATTTTGAACCACGGAGATCAGGAAAAAAATCTCCCGGCTTTTCTTTTCCTTCGCGTCATGGCGGCTTCGCGGGCAATAGCCGTTTGCAAGTTGAGGCGGACCGCTTTCAGGACGCCCGGTCGAACATGGCGAGCGTGAACTCCTGGGGGAGCGGTCTGCCAGCGAGGAATGCGTCCAAATTGTCGAGGGCAGCCCTTCCGCAAGCCGGGTAGCGATCCACGGTGGGACCACCGGTGTGCGGGAAAAGCAGGGCGTTCGGAAGCCCGCGCAGCGGCGAATCGGCGGGCAGGGGCTCGGATGCGTAAACGTCCAGACCCACGGATATTTCACCTGCCACAACCCTTTTGGCCAGCGCGGCCTCGTCCACGACTTTTCCCCGGCCGACGTTGACGAAGACCGCGCCGGGCTTCAGCGCGGCGATGACCGATTCATCAACCGAGCCCTCGGATTCCGGGGTCAGCGCCTCCACATCGATCACGACGTCGTTGTTGGCGAAGAGATCCAGCAGGCTCGCGGCCTGCCGGACTCCCGTCTGCGCAAAGACCTCCGGCGGCACCGGGACAGACCAGGCCTCGATGCTCACCTCGAACGGGGCCAGCAATTTGACCAATGCCCGGGCAATATTTCCAAACCCGTGGATCCCGACCCGGCGGTTGAACAGGCTGCGCGGCGGCGGGCAGTCCCTGGAAGGATAGATTTTTTCGACATGCATTCCGTGGCAGTAGCGTGGCGCCTCCCGGAGGCATCCGAGCGCGAGTGTGAGAGCGCACTCGGCAACCGTATTGCTGATGACGTTCCCCCAATTCGAAGCCACTCCCCCCCGCTGCCAGTAGGTGCGGGGGATTCTTGAGCGCAGCGATCCGGCAACATAGCACAAAAAGGCAAGCGAAGGACACTCCGCGAGGAGTTTCCCGTCGATGGGAGGAAGCGACCAGGCTCCGAGGAGGATCTCCGGATCCTCCGCATGCAAGAGCTCCCGCCAGGCACTTGTTTCCATCGGGGGCTTCCAGCGGCTCTCCGGCACCAATGCCCCGAGGCGCTGTCTCAAATCGCCGGGAAAAAACAATTCCCTCTCCTGTTCGGACAAAACAACCAGGATCCGGCGCGCGTCAGGTCCCCCGCTCATCGCAACTCAGGAATCCCGGCCTGCATTGTCATTTCCATCTTTGCAGTTTTTTGAGCACGTCCTTCTCCGAGCCTTCCGGGACATCCACGCAAAGGAAAATTCCCTCCGGACGGACGCGCGACATGAATTCCTCCAGCTCCGCAAGCTGGAGATCGACGACGATGGATTTCCCGGCCGCCTGCACGCGCCGGATCAGCGGCACCCACTGGAGAATCGGCGTGTCGGTCGTCATGCCCTGCACCCATTGGATTGCGTGGATCTCCGGCATCGCGAGCAGCACGTCAAGATGACGGGCCACCCCCGGGCCGTCCACATGGTAGATGTTGTGGTGCATCCCCTCGCACTCGTGCTTCAGCGAGGGCAGCGAAAACTCCTCGAACAGAGGCGTCGAAATCATGCTCGAAAGGTCGCAGCTCGGGATGTGGAGCTTTCCGGGATACGAGGGAATCCCCAGCCAGGTGATCGACGGATGCCCGGCCGCTTTGGCCATCGCATCGAAATGGTCGAAGATCGCGTGGAAATCCCTGACGGCGAGACGGGAGAGCGGCGCGAGGGACTCCGGTTCAGCCATCATGTCCTCGAGCAGAGCGGTCGGCCCGCGCCAGGCTGCGACGCAGTCCAGGGAGGGATGAAAATCGGAGTAGCCGACCCAGTAGCGCCCGCCGCAGCGCTCCAGTGCGAGACGCGTCATTTCCTCCAGCTTCCGAAAATAGCGGTTGCCGCGGAAATCCTCCCCGAGGGCACCCAGGTCCTCCGGGGTTTCCACCACCGGCTCATACCAGGATGTGACCTCCGCGAAATCCAGACGCCCCCCGTAAAACGCGGAATACACGTTCGGGCCGAGGTTCGGCCAGAAGACCGGAAACGTTTCCCCGTGGAATGTGCGCCCCGCAATCGACGCCTCAAACGCATCGATCTGATATTCCGCGTCGAACCACCGGTCCTCGAGCGTGGCCCAGCGCCCGGTGTCGAGCTGCTGCGCGTTTTCGTATTCGATGTTGTGGTGGTAGAACCGCACCGGCGGCCGATCAATGATCTCCTGGCAAAACCAGGCATCGATCCGGTCGAGGCACTTCTGTGCGTCGGGCTTGCAGGTGGGAAGAATCAGCGGAGCGGTGCCCTCCGGGGCGGCTGTGGCATTCATGGTTTCGGTGGTTTCCAAGGGATCGCGGCCCCCCGTCTCTTGGCAGGGGGAACGAACCCCACACTGGAACAAATTCCGGTTGCGCGCACGACCGGATCATGTTTTACTTAAAACCTAATGGACGATCTGCTGTGCAGACAGGAGGATCTGGCGAAGGCGCTCGGCATCTCGCAGATGACCGTCTCGCTCGCCCTGCGGGGCTCCCGCCGCGTTTCCATCGCGACGCGCAAGCGCGTGGAAAAGGCCGCAACGAAGATGGGATACCGCAGGAACTCGCTTTTTGCGGCCCTCCGGGCCCAGCGGGATGCCCGGCACGATGCCAGGTATCGGGGGACCCTGGCGTGGCTGACAAATTTCCCCAACCGGGACGGTTGGAAAATGCCTTGGATCGGGGAGTATCATGCCGGGGCGATCGAAGCCAGCCGGCGATGGGGCTACCAGCTCGACACCCACTGGTATCGCGAGGAGGGAATCGGCCCGGAACGCCTGGGAAAAATCCTCTACGCCCGCGGGGTGAGCGGAATCCTGCTCCCCCCGCAGCCCGGCGCCCATACCCGCATGGATTTGGACTGGGCTCAATTTTCGGCCGTCCGCTTCGGGTATTCGCTGGAATGGCCGCCGGTCAACCTCGTGACGAACCACCATTTTTTCACGATCAGTCAAATTCTCGACGAGCTCGTCGCCCGCGGCTTCCGCCGGATCGGTTACGCCCTCCCATGCGCCTGGGACGAACGGTTTCTGAGGCAGACCCGGGGCGCCTATTTGGCCTGGCAGCAGACGGCCCCGAGGCAGGACCGCATTCCCGTCCATGTTCCGGATGTGTGGTCGCCCCAAGGGTTCCTCGACTGGGTCCGCAAATGCCGGCCCGATGCGGTGGTGACGGCGGAGCCGGAAACCCTCGAGGTCTTGAAGCGGGGAGGCATCCGCGTTCCCGGCGATATTTCGGTCGCATTTCCCGCAATGACATCCACGGATGGAAGGCTGGCCGGCATCGACCAGAATCACCACGCCATCGGCTATGCGGCGGCGACCATGCTCGTCTCCATGATCGAGCGCGGCGAGCGCGGAATCCCGGCGACAACCCGCCATCTCCTGCTTTGCGGTCATTGGGTGGATGGAAAAAGCGTGGCGAATGGTCCGGGAGGAAAGGCCGCAAAGAACCCGCGAAAAAAAGCCCGCTGATCAAGGGCAGACATCCTGACCTCCGGGGAATTGTCATGAGCCCAAAGTGGCTTCGGAGGTGCGACATTCCTGTCGCACTGGGCATGGTGGACAAGAATGTCCACCCTCCGGGAAGCCGTTTCCGGTCTCACGCGGATTCCCTTCGACTGCTCTTTGATCCGAAGACTTCAGGATGTCTGAAGGGAGAGCATCGCGGAATCTCCCCGAAGAAGCCTGACTACGCCGTCGTGGCTCTGGAGAATCATTTCGCAAACCGCCGCCGTGAATCCAAAGTTGGCATCGATCTGGAAAGGCGGGCAGGCCGCAAACAAGTTATCTGAGGCGCTGAACAGAGTCTGGTATTTCCCTCTGTGCGTTTGGACGGCTCGACGGCGCGACCCTGTGCGGCGGGGACTGTCACGGGTTGAATTGCTTGGTGGACAGAATGCGGAACCGGAAAAAATCTTCGGCACTGGCAGAGGGTGCAACCGCAAAATCGGGGATGTCCGCACGATTCATGTCAATGAAGCGTTCGACAATGGTGTTGCCGCGATTCTCGGCCACCAGAGCGTCCTTGCCCTCATCCCACACCGTCGGAACAGAGCCCGGTTTCTTTTTGAGAACCTGCACGCGGTAGTGGACGTTGAAGACGTTTGATTTGGTCGTGAGACGCGGATAGATTGTGGCGTAGGCCCGTTCCTGAATATTTTCGCCAGTGAGGCGATGTGCCGCCCAAAACGCGGGCATGCCTGCTGATGTCACCCCAGCCTCATTTGGAACAAGAGGAATCTGAGTGACTTCCGAGGCGGTCAGAAATACTTCTCCGCCGGAAAACTTGCTTCGGAGGGGAGCGAGGGTTTCCTCCGTGTTGATCGACTGGTGAAATTCACGGTTTTGCTGGATGGTATTGGACCAGCTTTTCCCAAAGCCATTCGGCCACCGGTCCTCGGGAACGGCGACCAGCCCCTCGTCTTGCAGGACGGCGCGCAGTGCGGTCGAGCGTTCGATGTAGGTGAAGGGGATCATCTGGTAATTCAGGTTCACCTTTCCCGCCGTGGAAAACGGTTCGCTGATTGCGTAAGGCTCGACAATCGGCATCCAAAAGAGGTCGAGCAAAAGATGATCCGCAGGATCCTCCGCGCCCGGATGCCCGCCAGGATCGGGGCGGAAAAGGAGCGTTTGCCAGGGCTGACCGGCGATCAATCCCGTCGGCAGGGAACCGAACATGACGGCGGAGGGGATCTGTCGGTTGGCGGAATGATAGTCGGTCCCGTAGTTGTAATTGTATCCCGCGTTCGCGTCGGAATAGTCGGTGGCGAAGGGGTTGTTGACGTCGTTTCCGCGAAAAAGATTGCCCTCGTCCGGCTTGTTGATGAGTGGTCCGTCCGTGGTTGTCATCGGTGACCCCATGTCCCAGTCCCCGAATGTCCAGGGGGCCGTGAGAGTTGCGGGATAGTCGGCGCGGCGGCGGATTGGTGGCGCGAAGTGAGTGGTCCAGTTGACAGCGACATCCGGTGTGAACGTAGTCCCTGGGTAGAATCCATAAACTCCGTAACTGTAGCCGTGGTCGCTCAAGAAATGCCTGTGACGCGACGAGAGGCCCGTCGGGCCGGGGTCAGGCACGGGAATGAAGGTCTTGAGACTCGTGGCTGCCGGCGCGAACAGGGCGCGATAGTCGCCATGGGGGAGGATGTACGTCTGCACGGTATCATACCTCGTAATCAGGGTTGTTTCGCCATACCCAGGCATATCGGACCTGGGCGGAGTATGGAACGGGGAATCGACGCCCGCCTGATCTGTCTCAAATCGCCCAGGGGGATTCCTATCGCCGAAAATCCCGCTCCGGTGAAAAGCCCAGTAGTGTTTATTGTTTGGGTGAAGCATCGGAACGGGCAGCGTCACCGGGTCAATGTTGACCACCACGGTGTTGAGCAGCGTTGCCAGCGTTGAGTCGCTGAAGATCTTGATCGTCAGGGACCCGCCGCTGAGGTTCATCTCCGGCGAATTCGGATCAATGGTCAGGGTCACCGGCACGCTCACGTAGGGGTAGCCGGCAGCGTTCCCCGGGAGGGATGCGGTTGGTCTCATGTCATGGGCAGACCGGGCGTTGTTCTCAACTTTTGTGAAAAGCCACCGGTAGTTCAGCGCCCCTCCGGTTCCACCGAACGAACCCGGATAGGAGGACAAATCAATGCCTGGCGGCGGGGTGGCCGGCGGGGTGGTGCCACCGGGAAAGCCCAGTGATTGCGGGGCGGTGAGCGTGGTTCCGAGAGTCATCCCATCCAATCCCCGCACCCGGATGGCGGGCGCAAGGGCAAACTGCTTGAATCCGGCGCTGGGACTGAACAGCTCGATGTGGAACAGAGCCTGTATCCGGCGCTGATTTGCGAGAAGCTTCCCTCCAGCCGCCAGTGACAGATTCTCCTTGATGGATCCAGCAGCAGGGTCCCCCGGGGCGCGATTGCTGTCTGGATTTGCGGCGTCCGCCGTGCAGATAAACTGAAAGCCCACCTGGCGGAGGGCGAGCGTGCGCCCGAAGCCGGATGTCGCCCCGTTCCCTGCATCCCATTTTGTGGGCGCGATGATCGATGACCGGCTGAACCACTTGGTGTCGGGGAGTTGGATGTCTTGAATGTTCGTCGAGCGGATGTAGTCGAAAATCTCGGTGAGGATCTGGTCCCTTCCCAGCGCCCCGTATTTGGAGGAGTCCGCGAACGCGGCCCCGCTCACCCCGGGGACGGGCGAACTCGTGAGGCGCTGGAGATAGGCGTAGAGTTCGCGGTTGCGGGAAATGTTGATGTCCGCGTTGGATGAGGCCGCATCGCCCCGCGTAAAGTAGAAGGGGTGGCTGTTTCCGCCGCTGGTGATGGTCGAACAGAAGGCGATGAGTTTGTCGAGCGCCGTCCGGTCGTCGGGTGAGGTCGAAGCAGGAAGCGGCCAGGCCACGACACGAGGGTTGCCGAAGAGGGTCAACTCGGGCGAGCGGCTCGACGCGGTCAGAAATCCCTTTCTTTTCTCCACCATTGCCAGCCACTCCTCGGGATCACTCAGGCTGGAGAACTCCCCGGCCCGCTCGCCTCTCGCTCCGGTCAAAATCTTCATCGCATTAAATCTCAACTCGCCCAACGAGGCATACAGGCGGTCCGTGTCCTGCAAGATCGGAACGGTGTCACTCAGTTGAACCTCGCCATTGGCTGAACCGCCGCCCAGGATGCGCGGCGTGATGCGATAAATCTCACTCCAGGTGAGCTCAGGAAAAACCGCCCGCAACGCAGTGCGGGCGGGATGGCCGGGATAACGCTGAAACTCGTTTTTGACCGGCTGGGAGAACCCGAAACCGTAGGGAGTGTTGGTCCCGGCACGGTATTCTTTGGATGTTTGGAACCAAGGAGGAGTCCAGAACAGTCCACCCGCCGCGGTGTTGACGTTGACCTTGGCGCTCTCATCATCCGTCCAAAATGCGATGCGGCCAACGATCGGATTCGAGGCGGACGCCCCGGAAATCACCACTTCGGAGCCGCTCGCCCCGGCTGTGGCCGAATTTACCTTGCCATCCCGAAGAACATAGAGCCACTGCACGGGCATGGGCACGGCGTTCCCGGTTGTTCCACCCGGGACGCTGGCATCGGAAACCTTGTATCCGGCGACATTTCCCCCGCCAGACGAAGCCGTCAAATTCGGCGGATAGAGGATCGGATACTTGTCGCGGGAGGGGTCCGACGGGGCATTGGGGTCGGGCGTCGGCTCGTTCAAATCAACGAAAAAAGCCTTTCTCTGCCGCCAGTCCGCAGGCACGGCGTTCAGGGCCGAAAACGGATCAAATCTGCCATTGGGTCTCAAATCCGCCCACGAATAGAGGCGGTAGTTTGTCTCGGGCACGCGATTGCCTGTGAAGGTTCGGATCAAACCCGGCTGGGATATCCACGCCCGCCCGGTCTGCCGGGTGGCGTCGGTGATTTGGGCGATGACAAGATTGACGCTCGTCTCAGCGAGAGACTTTGCCTCGAAGGAACCGGCGAAGAGGGATGCCGACTGGCGGTCCGATTGAGAGGTGTAAAATATCGCGACCACCAGTCCGGCCAGCAGGACGAGCACGGAGAGCACCAAGACCAGGGCCGCTCCCCTCCTGCGGCCGTCGGAGCGCAGGATCACGCGAGTTCTGGTTTTTTGAGCGAAGTTCATTGCCATTTCAAGGCCGGAAAACCCTGGTGCTGCCAGAGACAGGATCAACCTGTACGGTCAGAAAGTCGTTCGTTCGTTTTTTGTCGTGAAAGGTCAGGGACCAAATGCTGTTTGGACTCAAGCCTGTTCTTCCGTCGGAGAAAAATACCACCGTCGCTGCCTCGGCAACCGCGTTGGATTGCCCGCCATAGTTCAAATCGCTCACGGTTCCGACGACGTTGGTATCGAGGGTCGTGAGGAGCGTGGATTGGGCCGGATCGGCCACCACTGCGACGGGAAGGATTTGCTGGCGTCCGAGCGTTCGCCACGATCGCTGCGAGGGATCAAAGAACTGCAGGCGGATGAGCCGAAAAGCCGGCGCATCACCGGATCGGCTATCAGGAATCTCGACGATCTGCCATCGCACCCGCGCGTTTTTCGCCGCAGAGACCTGCTTGGCCAGCGCGATCTGGCTGATGGCCATATCGCCGGCGATCCTGAGATTCCGACCGGCCAGGATGCTGCCTAACCCGGAAAAATCACAGAGGGGAAGGAAAGAACAGAAAACGGGGCCGGATCATGCCGGAGGCGTGGGAAACGGCGGATCGATGAACGGATTCGCGCTCTTTTTCGGTTGCATGGCCGATATGCCGCGC
>Ga0247841_10001307_pt1 | contig 57385 bp, 57 predicted proteins | sample LaCruzMarch2015__2_FD_192410 | JGI IMG/M metagenome (GOLD analysis project Ga0247841, IMG submission 192410) | Freshwater microbial communities from meromictic Lake La Cruz, Castile-La Mancha, Spain - LaCruzMarch2015_18m | ecosystem: Environmental > Aquatic > Freshwater > Lake | place: Spain... | reverse complement strand
TGCTCGTAATTAAAATCCTCAGGCTTGTTCGGATGATCCGTATCCACGATCACCCATCTGCCGACAACCGGATCCCTTCTTAATTCTGCCATATTAAACTTTTACCTCTCTTAAAAATTTAGCTGTCTCTTCTGGGGGAAGCGGACAAATATAAAAACCTGTGCCCCACTCAAAACCCGCGACCTTAGTCAGGCGCGGTATGATCTCAATATGCCAATGATAATCCTGTTCAATAGTTTTCCAATAGCCCATTTTTTGCCTGCGGAATGGCGCGGTGTGAATTACATAATTATAATCCGGGTCGTTTAACCCAATCTTTAATTTCAAAAGCACGGTTTTAAGTACATGCGCCAGGTGCTTTTTTGACTCCGCATCCATACAGGTATAGTCACAACAATGCTTCTTCGGCAAAATCCAGGTCTCAAAAGGAAAACGCGCGGCAAACGGAGCTACTGCCACAAAACCATCAAACTCGGCAATCACGCGTTCTTTCTGCGCCAGCTCCTGTTTAATTAAATCGCAGAACACGCAACGTTCATGGTATTCATAATATTGGCGGGCCCCGGCCAATTCTTCTTTTACGCGTTTTGGGTTAACTGGCGTGGCAATTAACTGCGAGCGGGAATGCCTGATTGAGCCGCCTCCTGAACCTTTACCGTAATTCTTGAACACCAAGACATATTTAAGCCGTCCATCCCTCTCTAAATCAGTTATTCTATCTGAATAGCAATTAAGCACATTGGTAATTTGCTCTTCGCTTAAATCCGCCATGTTGGCAATGTGCTGATTAGTCTCAATCACAACCTCATGCGCACCTAAACCATTCATTACGTCATATATACCGTTTCCGCGCCGGTCCAAGTCACCTTCAACCCTTAAGAAAGGCGCAATACTGGGGACAACACGCAAGTCCCAACCCGGGCCATTGCGCGTAGAATTTCGCGGGCGTATAGCGTAAATTTCAGACGGAGTATTGGATTCCTTGCCATCGCAAAATGGACAAACACCCTGATCATCCTGCTCTTTATTGCCTGTAAACTGATCAGGCCGCTGAGCGCGTTCAGTGGCGATAATTACCCATCTACCTATAATCGGATCTTTTCTTAATTCTGGCATAGAAATTAATTATAACAGAACTTCTTTAATTTACAATGTAAATTAAAGAACATACCTTGCAACATTTAAATAGATGTAAACTTATCTCCTGCTTTAAGCTTATGCCCTATGATAAAATTCTGCGCGGACATACGCTTGCCCGCTTCCAGCTGTAATTCTTTAAGATTTAAAAAACCCCTGCCGCAAGCTACAACAATACCATGTTTATCCGCCCTGACCACCTCTCCGGGCACAGGCTTATGATTTGGGAATATCGGCAAAACATCCGCTTGGAATATTTTAAGTATTTTTCCGCGGTAACCCGTGAATGCCCCCGGCCAGGGCAAAACCCCTCTTACCTGATTATGAATATCTATAGCAGGAGTATCCCAGTCAATTAAACCATCCTCTTTTTTCAGCTTCGGCGCAAGAATTACCTTATCCTCATCCTGCTCTAATAACGAATAGCTCCTATTGTCAATCATCTTAAGCGCGTCCATTAACAACTCCGCCCCTAGATTTCGCAGTTTTTCCTCAAGGCTTATTGCGGTATCATTTTCTTCAATTTTTATTTCCTTTTGCAAAATAACCGGCCCTGAATCCGTTTTAAGGCTCACATACATAATACTTACTCCGGACTTCTTCTCTGCGTTAATTATCGCCCAATTGATCGGAGCTGCCCCGCGGTAAAGTGGAAGAAGCGAAGCATGAATATTAATCGGCATGATTTTCGGAATATCCAGAACCTCCTGGGAAAAAATCTGGCCATAGGCGACAATAACAAAAAGGTCGGCATCCAGGCTTTTTAAGAAATCTACGCTTTCTTTGCTTTTAATATTTTCCGGCTGGAAGGTTTTGAGCCTTGCCGCAATAGCCATGCTCTTGACATCTGTGCCGGCAACATGCAAATGCCTGCCCTTTTTCTTATCCGGCTGGGTAACCACGCAAACCAGCTCATGCTTACCTTTAATCAAGGCTTCCAGTGCCGGAACCGCGAAATGTGCGCTGCCAAAATATACTATTTTCATATTTATATAGGATCCACATCCACTGTTACTATTATACCCGAAAAATGGCTTTCTTTTAAATGTAATTTTAAAAACTTCCCCGCCTTCTCTACGCTGGATGCGCGCATTAATATTTGATAATAAAAATTCCCGCGTAATTTTCCCGGCTGACCGGGGTTAAGCGAGAGCATCTTTATGCTGGAGGTTTTAATCCGGCTTAATCTTTCGAATAAATCCTGGGCCGCCTTTTTAACTTTCTCCAGGCTCACCCCTCTTAGCTTAAGCAAAATCATATGTTTATACGGAGCAAAATTCAACTGTTTGCGCTGCTTCAATTCTTCTTTTAAGAAAATCTGCGGGTCATTCTTAATCAACGCCTGGAAACAATGATGATTAGCATTAACGCTTTGAATAATCATTTTCCTGGAGGTTAGGCTAGTCAACCCCATAAGTAAAGCAAAAGTTTTCTCGCCGGCCCTAAAATCCACCCGGTTGAGCGAATTATCTATGGCGATTACCCCGATTAAATCAAAACTTAAATCCTGATGTTTTATAATTGAACTGCTCGCCACAGAAATATCCGCATTTATTCGCGCCTGCGGAAAGATCCTGGCCAATTCACTCTCCACTTTTTCCGTACCTATCCCGGAATATTTTATGTAACCGGTATTACAACTCGGGCAGATATTGGGCACATCCGTTTTAAAGTTACAATGGTGGCACTTTAATTTATCCTCATCAAAATGAAATACCAGATTAATATTACAGCGCGGGCACTTTAAAGCCACCCCGCAATTATGGCAAGCGGCGCTGGTTGCAAAACCTTTGCGCTCAATAAACACCAGGGCCTTTCCTTTCTCAACCAATGTCGCATAAATCGCATCTGACAGAAACTTAGAAAATATAGCCTTGCTCTTTCTATCCGCGTAAGAAAGCCGCCGTGCGTCAATAACCTGAACAAGCGGATATGCTGTTTTAGACGGAACAAATTCAAATTTAACTTTATCTTCTTGCGCAAGATAAAAATTTTCCAGGGAAGGAACAAGACTGCCCAAAACAACCTTTGAACCGCAAATCTCCGCGCGCATTAAGGCTACTTGCCTGGCGTGATAATGCGGCACCTGCTCTTGCTTATAAACCTGATCCTGCTCCTGGTCGATTATAATCAAACCCAAATTATTTACCGGAGAAAAAATACTTGAACGCGTGCCTACTACAACACATTTTGCCGCCTGGCTGATCTTTCTCCATATCTCCAATTCTTTTGGCTGTTTACGGAATACCAAAAAGACTTCTATGCCTAAATCTTTTTCAATTAACTCCTTAACCCTTCCTGCCTCCAGAATATCACTAAATAAAACAATCGCCGAACGATTAGCCGCCCAAGCCTCTTTAATCTCCCTTAAATAAACCGGCATTCGCTCCTGCCCGATAATTGCGACAATTGGGGCCGGATCTATTTTTCCCATAGTTTGCCTTTCCTCAGCTCATCCGGAAGCGCAGCCTCAATTGCCTCCCCCCAGGAACAACAGTAATATTCCGCTAATCTTTTAGTCAACAACAGCATCTGCTCATCCAAAACCGCTGTCGTATCAATTACCGCCGAAATATCTTTTATTATCTTAATTTTGGTTTTATTGCTTAAGCCGACTACGTAGGCAACTTCTTTTTTATTGCGGAAATTTACCCAAACTCTCGCTCCGACAGAAACCTTATTCTCCAAATCCGGCGGGACAAGGTAATCAAACGGACCGTCAATAGGCAGGCCTAATACAACCTCAGCATATAACACTAGCTATCTCCTGACAAGCAGCTGGTTTAGCTGCCCGGATGACATTCTTCTTTAAATTCTGGAGTTTCTGCGGATTATTCTTTAGATCAACAATCAACTCTTTAATCTGTTTAATATTCTCCGGGGCGCATCCTACTCCGTAGCCGGCTAAAATCCTGATATTCTCCTGCTCCTGCCCCGGTATCGCAGATATAAAAATAGGAAATAACCCCATATTCAGAAATTCCGCGATGCTTAAGCCCCCGGGCTTGGTAATTATAACATCGGAAACCCCCATAAGCTCTTGCGCGTTATTCACAAATCCAAAAACTTTCACATTCCCTAAGTTCCGCTTTTGCAGGCGGATGAAAAGCCTTTTATTTTTCGCGCAAACTACCAACACCTGTGCCTGACTACAAAGACCTTCGGCAATTTCCTCAAGCGGCCCGGAACCGAACGAACCGGTCATAATCAGCACCGTAAATTTATTTCCATCTATTCCAAATTTTTCCGCCAACTGAGCTCTATTTTGAGTTTTAGTAAAACTAGGGTTAAACGGAATACCGGAAGCTTGAATCTTTTCTCCGGCTATCCCCATATTTAATAATTTATCTCTGGTTAATCCTGAAGCAACGATATAAAGATCAGTGCCGTTTGAAACCCAAAACGGATGCACCCCGAAGTCTGTAATTACCGTAACCAACTTTGCCTGAATCTTATTTTTCAATTTTAAATTTGCGGCCAGCTCTGAATTAAGAAAATGCGTGGAGATAATAAAATCAAACTTTTCTTTAATTAAATAGCCAACGAATTTGTGACAACCAAGATAATTTGCGATTAAAGCGCTTTTACGGCTAAGCCAACGAGTCAGCGGGTTTTCGCTCATCCAGAAAAAAAATCCCCAAAGCCAGTTGGCATAATGCACTAAAAACGGGTATCCGGAATTGTAGCAAAAACGAAAAAAGGGATTGGCAAAGGGGAGGATATCGGCTAATTCAAGTGCCAGGTCCTTGCGGTTGTTTTTTAAATAATCATATATTGCCTCAGCCGCCCTGCGATGCCCGGCCCCTGCTGAAGCATAAGTAATTAATACCTTCATATTAGAAATTTGGCTGCCGAGAGGAGATCTTTAAACACAAAATCCGGTTTTGCTTCCCAATTCTTTTGATTAGACAATTTCTCTTTGCCGGAAAAAATGAGAATAGATTTAGCGCCCACGGCATGAGCAGTCAGCACGTCGCGTATAGTATCTCCCACAAAATATGATTTCCTCAAGTTAACCTTGAATTCCCGGCCGGCTTTCTTGAGCAAACCCGACTTGGGCTTGCGGCAGCTGCAACCTGCCTCTTTACGATGCGTGCAATAATAAACCTTGGAGATTTTTCCGCCTGCCCGTTCAATATCACAAAGCATCTTGGCAGTTATGCTATCTAATGTTTTCTGAGCATAAGTTCCCTTGCCCACTCCGGCCTGGTTGGATGCCACAAATATCTTAAAACCCGCCTTACTCAACAAAGCAATTGCTTTCTTTGCGCGAGGCAGAAACCTAAACTTCTCAAGCGAAGTTACATACAACCTATCCCCGGGATATTTGTTTATAACGCCGTCTCTATCTAAAAATACCGCTTTCATGTCTTCTTGTTTTTCATCTCCCAATATTTCGCGTACGTCATTAACTGATACGCGCTGGAAGCAAGCGCCATCATAAACCCGATATATCCGTCCTTTTTACCTTTCTTTATATAATAAAACTTAATATACCGGGTAATCGCCTTAAACATACAAAAACCAAAACTCATCTTCCTCTTATCCCTAAACCATTTCTTTGCCTCAAAATCAGTCTGGTGGTTAAGCTTAGAAAAAAGATTCTTAAAATCTTTGTAGGCATAATGGATTATATCCGATTTCAAAGTATAAGTCGGACCATTTAAAAACGCCCGGGGATGGTACTCCGCCTCTTCTTCGTAATGGAATTCTTTCCTGGCATACATCTTAAGCTTAGCGTTAGGATACCAACCTCCGTATTTAATCCAATAATCCCCTATAAAATTTCTATGCGGTATATTATATCCGGGGAATTTCGGCCCCTCTTTAAATATTTGAATAATCTCATCCCTCAATTCAGGCGTAACCCGCTCATCAGAATCAAGGCTCAAAATATAATCATATTTGGCTAAAGAATAAGCATAATTCCTATGGGCGCCCTCTTTTTCCCATTTCTTAATATGAATCTTATCCGTATATTTCTTGACAATCTCCAGCGTATTATCCGAGCTCATGTCATCAACAATTACAATTTCACCCGCCCAATCACAAACACTCTTTAAACAATCCTCGATAATCGCTGCGCTGTTCTTGGTCAATGTTACTACCGTTAAATTAATCTTATCCATTAATATTCTCCTTTAGCGCTATCCCTATTTATTTACTAACCCTGCTTCGAACCTGGTCAATAATATAATCCTTTTCTTCCTGCGTAATTTCCGGATCTATCGGCAAAGTGAATATCTGTTTTGCCGCTGACTCCGCCTCCGGAAAATCCCCTCTCTTATACCCTAAATACTTAAAACACTTCTGCAAATGCAGCGGCACCGGATAGAATACCCGCGAGTCAATACCCTTCTCATGCAGATACTCCATAAACCCCTTATTGGAAGCCGATGTGCGTAAAGTATACTGATGATAAATATGCGTAGTATAGCCGGGTACAAACGGAGTTTTTATTCCCAAACCCGCCAGTTTCTCATTATAGTACCGCGCGACATCCTGCCTTTTCTTGTTCCATCCATCCAGATATTTAAGCTTAACATCCAAAACAACCGCCTGAATTGTATCCAGGCGGTTATTGCGGCCCAAAACCATATGATAATATTTATTCTTATTTCCCTGATTACGTAAAATATTCAGCTTCTCAAACAAGGCTTTATTATTTGTTAAAATCAACCCGGCATCGCCGAAAGCCCCCAGGTTTTTGCCCGGATAGAAACTTACCGCCCCGCAATCGCCCAGAGTTCCGGCTTTCTTACCCCGGTGCTCGGCGCCAAACGCCTGCGCAGTATCCTCAACTACTTTTATTTTAAATTTAGCCACCAGCTTCAATATTCCATCCATATCCGCGCACTGGCCATAAAGATGCACAGGGATAATCGCCTTGACCTTGAATTTCTTTTTAGCTAATATCCTCTCAACGCTCTCCAAAGAAATATTATAAGTATCACGGTCAATGTCCGCGAATACCGGATGCGCCCCGATACTCGCCACCGCCCCTGCCGTAGCATAATAGGTAAACGTAGGACAGATCACTCCGTCTCCGGGTTCAACCCCCAAAGCAAGCAAGGCCAATGCTATAGCGTCAGTCCCATTTGAAACCCCGACCGCGTATTTTGCCCCGGAATACTTCACAACATCCTGCTCAAACTTATCAACACCGGCTCCCAATACAAAACTGGTATTATCAATTACCTCTTTTATCGCCGCATCTATTTCCTGTCGTATCGGCGCAATTTGCTTCTTCAGATCTAATGCCGCTATTTTCATAATCTTCCCTCTATTTTAACAACCTCCCCACCGCTTCAAATACCGCATCAACGCTAATCTGTTTTAAACACTCTTTATCTTTATCGCAAACCGGCAGCCTGAAATTCTTATAACACGGCCGGCAAGCCATATCCCATTTCAAAACTATATGCGTCCACTTCCCGGGGTACGGCCCATATACCGCCTCGCTTACCGGGCCAAAAATTGAAACTGACCTAACCCCCAACGCCACTGCCATATGCATCGGGCCGCCGTCATTAGTAATAAGCAAGTTGCAATTCTTAATTACCCCCGGCAAAATATCCAATCCCGTCTTGCCCGTCAAATCTATCGGCTTATTGCGCATCGCATGAACCATTACTTCGGCGATCTTGCCCTCTGACTCATCCCCCAAAATTACCACCTTGGCGCCAAACTTATCTATCAGTTTATTCGCTAGCTGGGCAAACTTTAATGCCGGCCAGTGCTTGTAAGGGGCATCCTTACCCCAGCTGCCTCCAGCTCCGGGGGCAATACCAATCACTAAATCTTTTTCTTCAATTCCCGCTGCCGCAAGCAAATTTCTTGCCCTTGTCTCACTTTCCGAAGAAACAGCCAGAACCATCTCTTTGTTATTAACTGAAATATCTAAGAATTTAAGCAGCTCTAAGTAATACTCCACCACATGCTTATCATGGTAACCATCTATGTCCAGGCGGCTAGTCAAAAATCTCCCCCTGCCCTTATAATTAAATCCAATACGCCTGCCTATCCCCATTATTTTTGCAAATAAACTATAACGGTGATCAAGAGAAAAATCGAAACAAATATCAAAACGCTCTTTTTTTATTTGCCAGGTTAATTTAATCGCGCTCCAGACGCCCTTAAAGAATGACTCCTCATAAATCTTCTTAAGGTCGCCGCGCGAAAGAGCAAAAACTTTATTTATTTGAGGGTTACTTTCCAAAATCGGCTTAACCCGCAAATTCGACCAGTAACCAATAAAACTCGCTGGATAACGCCCCTTGATCGCCTTTATAACCTGCGTGGTAAACAAAACATCCCCGATCCCAAACGGATTAACAATCAGGAATTTAGGGTCGGATCGGCTTACTCTACCTGCATTCTTTAATAAAATCGTCTTCAAATCTTTCAATATCATCTTCCTCCAGATACGCGCCTGTCTGCACCTCAACAATTTTTAGTGGCGCACGCAAAGGGTTTTCCAAACGATGTTTTCTGGCCTTAGGTATATACACACTCTCGTTACTGCGTACAAATGAGACCTTTCCCGCGCTGGTAACCTTTGCCATACCGGAAACCACCACCCAATGCTCAGCCCTGCTTTTATGCCTTTGCAGGCTAAGGCGTTTTTTGGACGTAATCTCAATAAGCTTTATCTTAAAACCTGACCCCTCTTGCAAAACAGTAAAAGACCCCCAGGGCCTGCGTTCAGTCAAATGCACCTGATGCTCTTTACGCTTAAGCGTCTTTAACCTCTCAACCAGCTGTTTCACATCCTGAGTCCTGTTCCTATCACAAACCAGTAAGGCATCCGGGGTGTCCGCGATAACCATATTATTAACACCAATCGTAGAAACCAGCCTGTTGCCTCTGGCAAATACGCATACGCCATGACTATCCATATTCAAGGTATCACTATTAGCAATATTCCCTTTTTTATCTTTCGGAAAAATCTCCGCAAGTGCATCCCAACTGCCTAAATCCGTCCAGTAAAAATCTGCGGGGATGAGCGCAATCCTGCGGGAGCGCTCCATAATCCCGTAATCAATAGAAATCGCCTCAATCCTCGGCCAAACCTTAGCAATATCTTCTACTGAATTAAGCAACTGCAAATTAGCATACAGCTTAGGCAAATATTTTTTTGTCTCATCCAGAAACACCGAAGCCTTCCAAACAAACATCCCGCTGTTCCAAAAAAATTTCTTATCCTTAAAATATATTTTTGCCTTACTTAAATCCGGTTTCTCCAGAAATTTCTCAACTACACTATACCCATTCTCCCTGCCAGCAACTTTTATATACCCATACCCCGTAGACGCAGCTCCCGGCTTAATCCCTATCGTAACCAAAAGATCTTTCCTGGCGCAGGCAATTGCTTTTTTAATCGTCTTCTTAAAATTCTCTATATTTTTAATATAATGGTCCGAAGGCAAAACCAAAAGCACCGCATCTTTATCTATTCGGCTGATTAACTTCGCGCAAAGCCCAACCGCAGGAGCAGTATTCTTACCTTGAGGTTCCAGGATTATATTTGCGTCAGGAATGCCAAATTTAGCAACCTGTGCCTTTACTTCATAGAAATAAATATTATTCGTGACAATATAAGTATGCCGCGCATCCACCACGCCTTTTAAACGCCGGATAGTTGCCTGCAAGAGGCTTGCCTGTCCGATAATCTTCATAAACTGCTTTGGTTCAAGCTCGCGCGAAAACGGCCAAAACCTGCTTCCCACTCCCCCGGCTAAAATAACCGCATAATTCATCTGCGCCGCTCTCCTACTTAACCGCTTTTATAATTAAATGCCTGCCAAACAGTATTTCCTTTGAAGACAGGATTTTATGTATTCTCCTGTAATCTATATTACCACCTTTTTTCACTGTCCGCCTTTCTTTTTGCCAGGCCAGAAGTTTGATCATCGGCAATAAATACCATAAACCATAACCTTCGTAATTACTCGCAAATATTTTCTCAACCTCAAAACCTGAAGCAGACAATAAAAACTCTAATTCCTGGTATCTATACGGAACAATGTGCAAATTAAAAATAACCTCCTTGGGATTTTTTGCCTGATCCAAAGGCGGCTCCCTGAAATACTCATAACAACCTTCAAACATGAATCTAAGCCTTGATTTTAAGCTAAGGATGTTGGGGGTAGATATGACCAAAGAACCACCCTTTTTAATAACCCTATTAATTTCCGAAATAACCGTATAAGGATTTCTCAAATGTTCCACAACTTCCATTAATAAAACATAATCAAAAGTATTGTCCTTAAAAGGCATTTCTTTGGTTATATCGCAATGTTTAAACTCAATCTCATTCTTATACTTAAATCTTGCTATATCGATATCCCCTGCGATAACATCAAATCCTAAATCTTTTAACCTTCTTGCGTAATCCCCGTCTCCACAACCCAGGTCCAGGATTTTGCCTTTTGGTAAACCGGAAAAATTACTGATTACTGACTCAAGAAGGAAGTTAACCTTTTTTTTCTTTTTCACATTGCCTCCTTACTGCTTCTAAAACTTCATCCACACTGATATCCTCAAGGCTGCTCTTCTCAATAACTACATGCTCCTCTCCCCGCGGCCCCCAGCGTAGCGCGGTCTTACCCGGCAAATCATTCCTGAACAACGCTATCACCGGCGTACCCACGCTAGCCGCCAAATGCACCGGACCGCTATCGCAGGAAACAAGCAAAGAGCAATGCTTCAACAGAGCGGCTAATTCCAGTAAAGAAGTTTTATTAACCATATTGATAATACCATCTCCTGCATCCAAAACACCCTGCGATAATCCCACCATAACAACCCTTAACCCCAACTCACACTTAATTCTCTGCGCTAATTCCCTAAACCTTTCAGGCGGCCACTGCTTAAGCGGATCACTGGTAAATGGATGTACTGCTACAATTTTCTGGCCGGCAAACTCTTTAAAAAGATTATCATTAACCTTAATCTTAAGTGTTTTATTAAGTGTTTTTGCGCCAATCAATCCCACCAACTCCAAATTACAATCCACCTCGTGCCTATCCCCAAGGTGTTTAGTATCTTTTAATTTATGCGTCAGTAAAAATCCCCATTTCCTATCATAACCAACGCGCAGCGGAATCCCTGCCCGAAAAGAAACCCAGTGCGCCTCTTTAGCAGGATTTAAAACGATGCAGGCGTCAAACTTTTGTTTGCGTAATCCTTTGCGGAATTGCTCATCCCAAACCACAACCTCATCAATACACTCAATTGCTCCTGCCAATTCATAAACCGCCTGATTTACCGCCAAGCTAAGCCTTGCCTGCGGATATGCCTCTTTCAGCGCGCGCATTGCCGGGATATTCAGCAAAAACTCCCCAAACCGGTCATTACGTATGGCTAATATTCTTTTGATCATAGGAAACAGGGATTTCTGTTATACGCATCTTTCTGCGTGCCGCCTTAGTTAAAATATCAAAGACAATGTCAGTGCTTTTTAACTCCGGCAATAACTTCAAGAGGCTTTCCCTGCGGATAAGCAAACAATGGCTAAGCCAGTCATTTAATTTAATGCCGAATAAAAGGCTAAAAAAAATATTCTTTCCACTCATCTTATTGAAACGTGACCCTAATACCAAATCAAGTTCCGGGCTCTTTATCGCTTCCAAAAGTTTAGAATAATCATTCAATCCACATTCTTCGTTTGCATCCTGGATGAAAATATATTCGCCCGTAGAGTTTTCAATACCAGTACGCACCGCAGCACCCTTGCCTCTTGTGCTGGCATGGTGTATGACCTTTAAATTACTAAAGGAAAGCAGCCTTAAGATCTCAGCAGTGCGGTCTTTTGAACAATCATTAACCACAATAATCTCTTTTTCAATAGGCAAGTTGTTAACCTTACTTATTATTTCCTCAATTGTTTTTTCTTCATTATAAACAGGTATCAAAACAGAGAGTGTCATGATTTGCCTTAATCCGGCTTTTTTTTGCTTCTGATTAAATTATAATAACCTGAAAGCTTTATCCAAAGAGAAAGCGGCTTAAATGTATCCGCATTGGTCATTTTGACTCTTTTAAGCTCATAGGCATCGCGGTTAAAATTAACAAGGCCGCGGTTTGTCGTACAGGCCCCCCGATAGCCCGCCCCCTTAACCAACCCCTTGACTCTTTCGTTGAATCCTCCGGAAGGATAACAAAAATAATCCACGGCAGCACCAATCTCCTGCTCGATTCTTATTTTGGGGCTTACTATTTCCTCCCAGGCGGTCTTTTCATCCACATAAGATCCAAGATAAAAATGGGTTTTGGTATGCACGCCAAAAGATATATTATTTTTAGACATTATCTTTATTTCATCCCAATTCAAGAATCTTTTTTCACCTCCTACAAAATCAGAGATAAGAAAGATTGTCGCGGGAAACCCGAATTTCCTTAAAACAGGATAAGCATATTTAAAATTATCCTGATAACCGTCATCAAAAGTAATAACTACCTTATTATTCTTAAGCCGCTGTTTACTTTTTATGCTCCCGGCTAATTCATCCAAGGTTATTACCTCGTAACCTTTATTTTTAATATATTCCAACTGCTTAGCAAAATTTTCAGGGCTCACAAAATGATTGCCTTTCTGGTAATTAATACTGTGATACATCAAAATAGGCACCGCATATCGCGGAGAAAGCCAGAAAAAATAAAAAGCTGCCAGCAAAATAATTATTAAAAATAATACGATAACATTCTTTTTCATATTTAGAAACGAGTTTACGCCACTCTCTCCAGCCGCCTTAAAGACAGGCAAATCCCAATCAAGTACCAGAATATCATTGCTACTCTTGAATTATAAAGGCTGGTCTCGGTTAGGCCGTTAACTAAAAAGGCAAAAAGGCAGGCAATCAAAGATAAACAGGCCGCCCTCAGGTATTCATTTTTTAGGTTAAAATAACTGTTCCAGGCATTTTTAAAAATTAAAAACAGAAATACTAAAAAAGCGGCTAAACCCAACAAGCCGGTCTCACCCGCCATCTGCAAATATATATTATGCGAATAAATAGTATCGGGAGTAGGCGCGTATTTCTCCGCGCTTTCTGTTTTATATTTACCATAGTTTCTAGAAAAGGTGTTCACTCCCACGCCTATAAACGGATGATGCTTGATCATGTTAATAGTATTACTGTAAATACTGATTCTATCCTGATTAAGCATAAATACCGCTGGATTATAATTAACCTCTTTTGCCCATTTTTTTATATCTTTGGGCATTACAAAAGGAAAAATTATCAGGATTGCCGCCAAGCCGGAAATCAATAACTTTTTCCTGCCGCTAATTCCCAAAAGCAAAATTGCCAAAAAAACAGCTACCCCCGCTCCCCGGGAAAGGGTTAAAAATAAACCGCCTAAGGCCAAAATGCTTAAGCAGGACATCAGCAGTTTCTTCTTCCCTTTAAAATAAAGAATACTCAAACCGGCAATCAGCGGGATCAATGCCGCCAAATAAATCCCTAAAAGGTTGGGGTTCGGAAATGAAGCTGAGGCGCGCGCCAATCCAGCTTGATGATGCAAAGCAACCCTGTGCACAAAATCAAAACCAAAGAGAAATTGCCATATTGCATCGATGGACACCAGGGTAATCCCGCAGCAAACCGAAAAGATAATCCTTTTTAAGTGCCGCTCATCCTTGATTCCTTCGCTACAGACAACAAAAATTAATAAACTTTTCAACAACTTGACTATGCCTTGCACGCTCGTATCCAGGCTCACTGAATTTACAAAAGAAAGTAATGAAATTAAAATAATGGCGCTAAAAGAAATCCAGATTTTTCTCTCTTTAAATAACCCTTCTTTCTTGAATAATTTTATTACTATAAAGGATATGCAAAACAACCCGATAAAGACATTGGCTAACCCGGGCGCGATAGCTACAGCAAAAGGCATAGCTACGATTGACCAATAAAGAATAAAATCCAAAACTTGCAGTATTTTCATAATTTTATCTCCCCAACCTGTATTTAAGCATCGCGAAAATTGCCTGAAAAGCATCGCCTATCCTGATTTTTTTGCCTTCCTTATAGGAACGCGGATGGTAAGAGGCATGCACCTCTTTAATCCTAAAACCTTTGCGTAAAGCCTTGCAGATAATTTCCACATCAATATCAAAACTTGTCGCCTGTAATCCCAGGGAATTGAATGCCTCCCTGCGCGCCAGTTTATAACAAGTAGCGTAATCGTTTAACTTTACGCCAAAAAGAAAATTCAAAGCAAATGTCAAAAACCTATTACCCGCCCTATGCATGAATAGCCCGTGGTAGCCCTTAAAGAAACGCGCCCCTAAAACCAAATCAGCCTTGCCATCTTTAATCGCCTCAAATAAAACCGGGTAATCATTAGGGTCATATTCCAGGTCGGCATCCTGCGCGATAACATACTCCCCGCAGGCATTACCCAGCCCGGTTAGAAAAGAGGCGCCCTTGCCCCGGTTAGTGGCATGATAAATAATCCTTAAATTTTCATAATGTAAATCCCTTAATATTTTATGCGTGCCGTCAGTGGAACAATTATCGACTATGATAATCTCCTTATCGATATCTACAGAATGGACCCTTTCGATTATCTGCCCAATGGTCTTTTCTTCGTTATAAACCGGGACAATTACTGATATAAGCGGCATGAACTCTCCTATACGTCATTGCGAAGCGTACTCTTTGTACCATTTATAAGTTACCTCTAAACCTTGTTTAAGCGAATACTTAGGCTGCCATCCTAGAATCCTTTTTGCCTTGGCGCTAGAAAGATATTGCCTGTCAATCTCGCCTTTTATTTTACCCTTGCTCAATATCTTAGGGGATAATCCGGATTTTCCGGAGATATTAAGGATCATTTTTACAAGTTTAATTACACTTATCGGCTTACCAATGCCAAAATTAAAAGCTTCTCCAAGGCTCACTTTCTTTTTTAATAAACCGGCGGCCAAAATAAAATACGCATCAACAATATCCCCCACAAAAGCATAATCTCTCAAAGGAGTCCCATCGCTTCTTATAATTGGATTTCTTCCCTGGATAGCCGCACGGCAAGTATCCGGAATAATCCTTGAGAAATTTAAATCACCCGGCCCATATATATTAGCACAACGGGTAACGGCTACCGGGAGTTTGTAAGTGTGGGCGTATGTCCTGCTAAGGATATCCGCGCAAGATTTAGAGGCATCATAAGGATGCAGGGCAATCAAAGGCGCCTCTTCCTTATAGGGAAGCTTTTTATGCTCTCCGTATGCCTTATCACTCGAGGCAACAACCATAGCCTTAACCCCAAAAACCCGGGCCGCTTCAAGTATATTCCATGTCCCCTCGATATTAGTCTTAAATGTGCCAAGCGGCGAATCATTGGCTATTCCCACGATTGCCTGGGCTGCAATATGAAAACAAACATCAATTTTGTTATTCTTAAATATAGAATTTATGAGCTTGCTATCAGATAAATCACCCCGGTAAATCTTGGACCTACTGCCCAAATCCTCAAGGTTAAACAATGAAGAGCGAATATCCTCTTTTATCAAAACAATCACCTTGGCATTATAAGCCAGCGCCCTTTTTGCCAAATGCGAACCCAAAAAACCGTTTGCCCCCGTAATAAAAATAACCTTATTTCTCCAGATATTCATCTTTTCTCCATATTCTTTTTCCAAACTGCCTTATTTCTTTTCCAAAGATCGTTCAACTCAAGATTATCCTTATAAGTATCCATACACCTCCAGAAACCCAGATGCTTAAAAGCATTCAACTCCTTGTCTTTTAAAATCCGCTTAAAACTGTCTTTTTCCAGTATATCATTTTCCTTAAGATAGCTGAAAATATTCTTGTTAAATACAAAAAATCCGCTGTTTATCCAGTGATCCAGAATGGGCTTTTCTTCAAAGTGCGTAACTGCCTGAGTATGGTTATCAACCCCTACAATACCAAACTGAGAAAATGGCCTGGCTACGGTAATCGTGGCGCTTTTATTATGCCTTTCATGGAATTTCACTAGTTCCGGTAAATTAATATCCGCAACCCCGTCTCCGTAAGTAGCGAAAAAATAATCCTCCCGGATAAACTTCTCGATTTTCTTGATCCTGCCTCCGGTATTGGTGTTCTCTCCAGTTTCCGCAAAGGTTATATTCCATTTACTTGAACCTGAAAAATATTCTTTTATTATCTCCCCTTTATACCCTAAACATAATATAAAATCATTAAACCCAAAATACGAATAAATACTCATTATGTGCCAAAGGATTGGCTTGCCCCCTATCGGAAATAAAACCTTAGGCAGCTCATCACTGCCCATTCGCGTTCCTTTGCCGCCGCATAATATTACTGTCTTAATTTTTTGCATTTTTATAACAAATAATTCTCCAGCTCTTTGGCCGGGTTAATAATCTTGGCAAGATTGTAAACCACAATAAAAATTTCTCAAACCTGGGATGCCTTTTAAAAAAATAAGCCAACTTTAGTTTAAAATCAAGCTTAGCGCCCCTGTTTTTACGCCTGGTAACATAATCAGCAGCCAAAGATAGAAATTCTATTTTAGCATTTCTAAACCCTCCATCACGGGCGGCCTTTTTCCACTCAACCAATGTGTAAGCAGTATCACCGTACCCCTTCTCCTCCATTTCCTTATAAACAGGATGAATCCTTTCCAATACCCCTCTCGATGTTTCATTAATTAAAACTAACCTTCCTCCGGGTTTTAAAACACGGTAGATCTCTCCAAAGACCTTCTTCAAGTCCTTGCTATGATGCAAAACAGCTGCGGCAAAAACAATGTCAAAAGTATTATCAACAAAAGAGATATTGTGCATATCAGAAAACATCCGGTCATAATATGCTTTTTTTATAAAAAGACTGGAGACTTTTAAATAATTACTAATATCCGTTGCTACGACACTGCAGCCCTTTTGGGCAAATTTAAAAGAAGCATAGGAAAAAGAAGCCCCGATTTCAAGTATCTTCTCCTGGCCCGTAAGTGATAGCCGGTTAAAAGTAGAATAAAACCTATCCGAAGCTTCGGCTATAGTCTGGAAACTCCCGCCTCTTTTGAAAAAATAAGACCCATTTCCTTCGGGCAGAGAGAAAAATACATCGCTAAACTTCTGGATACTATCGGCGGTTATTTTATATTTATTCCCCTGCTCGTCTTTAATATAATCATCTATATCCATCGCCTCTCTCTCACGGGATATCGCCTTATCCATATTTCTTAAGAAATTAACTATTCCATCCCGGATCTGATAAGATGCCCCGCATTTATTACAAATAAGCTTTCCATTAAGTATTTCAAGCTGGCTCGATTCCTCTTCCGCTACAGAAAACGAACTACTTTTACAATCAAGGCACATTAAATTATTTAAAAGTGATTTTCTCATATATATTTACATATGCATAAAACCATTATTCCGGCATATTCCGCAGATAGTGCTTGCAGGGTATCTCCTGTTTAATACCTCTTTACGCGCTCTGACAAAAGAATTATTATTCCAAATCGCCTTAATGGGCTGCTTACTGACATCCCCAAAATCACGGCCTCCATATACAGCGCAACACGGAAAAACCTTACCATCCCAATTAATACTGATCTCCTGCCATAGCTTCCTACAGCTCCGGATCTGTTTCTTAGTTTCCAGCTTATCCTTATCATATGCGCTATATTGAGGATTATCCGGGATCCAGGCAATATCCTGCTTGATAGCCTCGGAATGAGGCTTAAGTATTTCATCCTTCATAGAAGTCCGCATCAAGCCAATCCGAAAATCAGCCCCTATCAAAGATGCCATGCGGCGCGCCTGCTTTACTTCATGTTCATTATGTTTAAAAACAATAAAATTCCATACAACGCAAACCTTAACCCCAAGACGGCGCTTTTCGCTTATGAGATAACGCATATTCTCCAGGACTAAATCAAAATTACCTCCTACCCTGTATTGAGAATATGCATCCTGGCTGGCGCCGTCACAAGATACGATAATTTCATCTATTCCGCTTTTTAGTAAATCCGTCAGCTTCTCTTTCTGGTTAATATTTAAGTTAGTGCTTATGATGACCCTAACTTTGTTATTTTTAGTTTTCGCGTATCTAATCATCTGGCATAAATCATTATTCAATAACGGCTCGCCCCAATTAAATAAATAAACTTCGGTCAAAGAGCTGCTAAGCTGGTCAAATACATTTTTAAAAAGGCCGAATTCCATAAACCCTTTATGTAATTCCTTATCGCCTTTACCGGTTGGACAAAGCGGACAGCTTAAATTACAGATATTCCCGGGTTCGATACCTAAAATAAACGGCAAATAAGGCAGCTTTGCAACTCTTAAAAACTTTACTAACTTTGCCCTTCTTTTCTTATACTTAAGCATATTTTACTAACCGATAAGCATTACTCTTTTAAGTCAACTAAATATATGTGCACAAGCGAATTTTTAAATAACAGCTTAAATAATTGAGGATGTTCAGATGCCCAATCGTCCTCGATAGGAAATTTGTCAGGATTAGATGTTTCCTTGTTATCAAAAAATGGAAGAGTAATAAACAAATAACCTATTTTATTATTTCTTAAATTTTCTCTCCATTCATTAAAAATCTTATCTTTTCTATACAACCCATTGGGATTATTATAAGGAGAAATTTGCTTTTCATTCACGGAAATATACTGCACATCATTTTTTAACCCTGAGCCGAATAAAGGATAAAATTCCAGTCGTCCGGTATAAGCGATGCGCTCGCCTTTCCCCGTAATTTCGTTGAGCTTCTTCCATCCCTTAGTTACATCTATCTGCCATGCTTCTTTCTTACTAAAAGTCAAAGGATACCTCTCATATTCTTCGTTATTGTACTTAATATTGAGGTAACCTAAAAACAAGACACCTAACACCAAAAAACATATTAGCACAATATAAAAAATACGGTTTTTGCAAAAAATTACAATTTGTTTATTGAATATAGATAAGGTAACAAACAAAATAATCGATAAGCAAAGAGAAACAATGAGCTCCTGACGATGCGCCAATTCAAAAGCTGACACTAAAATAGCAAGAAAAGAAACAGAGAAGAAATACCTTTCGCCGTATGGCAGTAAACTTATAAAAATAACAGCAGTTACTAACCCCATGCTAAAATATGGAAATAAATACCTCACTACATATACATTGACGAAAAACCCATACAATATAATCATCATAATTGGCGTCAAAAAAAGCAATAAATACTCCCACATTGGCTTGGCTTTAGCACTCATTTGTTTATAGAAAATAAATGGAACAAGTATGCCAGGTAAAAAAAGGGCTAAAAACTGCACACCCAATCCTTCACTAAATAATATTTTTGTTAAATCAAATTTGTCTCCGTAAATCATATAGGTTTTATATGTGATATTATCCATCAAGCCCTTGAAAATCACCTTTCCAAATAACCTTACGTCTATCGGAAAAAATGGATTTCCAGTAAAAATTAAGTTTCTGAAATATGTAAATCCTCCAAAAAGAAGTACCATAAAGATAATGCTGCTAAGCATTAAAAATAACTTAGCCAAACCAACCCTATAAGCTCTCAAGGATCTATAAAATAAGTAAGCAATAAACGGGAGCGCTGCTATGAACCAAATAATATTGGTAACTTTTGTTCCTAGAAAAAGCCCTGTAGATATGCCGAATAAAGCCGCGTACTTAAAACTAAAGTTTTCCTTTAGCAATAAGACGGTATAAATCATTAATAAAAATAAGGTTGCACAGATTACGTCTATTTGAGAACCAGTTTTAAGTTGCTTAAATATATTGGGAATAAGTACCCATAAAAATCCGGACAGGATAGCTATTTCCTTCTTTACCCTGTATTTATCTAAAATCACGGATATAGTTATTATGCCGATTAAATAGAATGGAACCTCTCCTACGTCCGCCAGGAAAGCATTCTTGAGAGGCATCATAAGCCATGTAAAGAATAGCTGAGCATTAATAGGATAATAGGAAACCGAGCTTAGCTCTAACGACTTCGCAAATATTGTCGGTATTGAACCAAAAATACAAAATGGGTTAGACAGATTCCCACTTCTTATCCATGAAGCTGGAAAGGCGAGATGATACTGCAGGCTGTCCGGGGATATGGGGGGATTAATCAAATTTATAAAAAACTTCACTGAAAAAAAACAAACAAAGACCGAAAAAGCCAAAAGCAACAATTTGCTGCTTAACAATATCCCTATATCGGGTTTTATAATATCAACACCTCTTTTATTCCGAAGAAAAAGTAAAGCTATTAAGAAGAAGATTAAGTAAGTTAGAAACACATATGGTAAATATAACTTGCCAATAACCCCTAAAGAAAGTTCAGCCAAAATTATCTGGGCAAGAAATAATACAAACCAAACTAAAACAAATTCAGCAAAAACGTGTATTCGGAATAATCTCGAGGTGAATAAATATGCCGTTATTGATACCAATAAGGTCCCTATTATTAAATTAAACATTTCTATTTATTTAATTTGGTTTATTTCGGAATATACTCTTAACAACATACTTCGGACGCTGTTTTACTTCTTCAAATATTCTTCCTATATATTGGCCTAATATACTAATACCCAACAACTGAATTGAACCCAAAAATAATACTACTATTAATATCGTAGTAATGCCCCGGGGGACACTTGGATCTAACAATCTCAATATAAGCTGAATGATAATACCTGCCAAGGCAAGAAAAAAAGTAGCTAAAGAAAAAATAGTCATCAATTCCAAAGGTATATAAGAAAACGAAAAAATTCCTTTTGTAGCCCAATTGAAATTCTTAAAAAGGTTATTTGTTGTTTTGCCAAACATTCTTTCCGGTCTGCAATAAGGAATTCCTATCTGTCTGAAACCAGTCCAAGCCCTTAACCCCCTAAGGAATCTATCCCTTTCCGGGAAAGACTTCATCACTCCTACTACTTTTTTGTCCATTAAAGAAAAATCTCCTGCATTAAGAGGAATTTTTATATAAGAAAGTTTATGAAAAATAAAATAAAATAACCTATATGCTATTTGCATCAATACGGGTGCTTTTCTTTTTACGCGCACACCATAAACAACATCAAAACCTTCTATCCACTTCCCGTAGAATTGTTCAATTATTTCCGGGGGATCCTGCAAATCTCCATCTAATAAAACTACCGCATCCCCTGTAGCGATGTCCATCCCACTAGTGAATGCCATCTGAGAATTAAAGTTGCGCGCATGATTAACTGCAATCACATTTGGATCATGCTGGACAATATCGAACAATAACTTTTCTGTATCATCGGGGCTCCCATCATTAACAAATATTATTTCATAATCAACACCAATTTTACCAAAAATACTTACCAGCCTTTGGTACATATGCGGGATTGCTTTTGCGTCATTATAACAAGCGATAACAGCTGATATTTTCTTCTTCATTTTAACTCCCTAAATTATTTCCTAAGATTTAAATAATATGGCGCGTTATTTTCAATCATCTCCTCTATCAAACCAGGCAACTCCTCATTTACTACTGGCCATTTCGAATTTATATTACTTAGGATGTCCATGATTTTCTTATCTTCTTCAGCCCAGTGTGAAAATCCATCATGGATATAATCTTTATCCCTCCCGGAACCAACCAGCTTCACAGGGATTCTTTCCTGGTTTACATAGTTTCTAATGCTTTCAAAAGGCCTATACAATAAAAATGGCGTTATGGAATAAACAAAGGGAATTTTACCTTCCAGAGCTAAACCAATCCCTACCCCTAACATTGCTTGTTCTGCTGCACCCACATTTATGAATCTTTCACCATAATCTAACTTAATTTCATCCCACATTTTATAACCTAAATCCCCGGTAACCACCCAGATATCTTTATTGCTTGCCATTTTAGCATGCAAAATATCAACAAAACATCTCCTCATTTTAACATCTGCTTTTATATCCTTCATTTCAACAACTCCGTAGCTGTTTTATAGTCATCATCATTCATAACGTAATAATGGGCATCTTGTCCTTTCAGAAAAGGGAATTGCTCAACATTTGTTTCTGCAAAAATAACCGCTGGCTGCTTCTTTCCTGCAATCCTGATAGAAGTTAACAAACTGTTTATTTTATGCCCATCTGCGATAATTATATTAAAACCAAACCCTCTTATTCTTTTCAAAAGCACGGAAGTTGAAATAGGATTATAGGCACCCCAGCCATTTGCGTTGACAACTAAAACTAAATTCTTTATTTTCTCATCGTAGACTATTCTCAAAGATTCCCAGATACTTCCTTCTGCGCATTCCCCATCAGTCACAAGGCAAAAGACTCTTCTGGACCTGTCAGCTAAAGCCATGCCTATCGCAATTGGTAAACCTTGCCCTAAACTGCCAGTAGAAACATCTATGCCAAGATTCGCATTCCTATCAGGATGAATGTGCAGCTTTTTAATTTCCAATTGATCTAAAACCTGAATCTTCTCTAAAATCACATACAATGAAAGGCCGGCATGCCCAGCCGATAGGACAAAACGCTCCTGCTTCATCTTCGTTTTATAAATAGCATCTATTATATCAACGGCTGAGAAATTTGATCCCAAATGAGCAAGGTTAGATTGATAGCTTAAATCTATAATCCGCCTTCTTGTTTCTTTTTGCTCATTAGTAAGCTTTAAGATATTCATTTACTGCTACCGTCAGCCTTCCTAGCTATTATACATAAATTACCTAATCGAATTCTTACCCTTTGGTTTAATAAGAAATCTGCAAATCTTCCTTTAGAATTTAATAACTTTAATTTAATCTTCTTAGGTATTGGCAAGAGCCAAATCAAATACTTAAAAGAAACCATGTTTCTTGGAGAATATATTTTCAGGGGATTAAAACCAGCTTTAACAAAAACTTCTTTTATTGTTTTTTTACTATAAAAATACATATGCTCAATATCAATTATGGGGCTCTTTTCACCTAATACCCTTGCTGAAAGGCTTTTTATATCATGAGCCATAACAAGAATGCTACCTCCCGGAGAAAGTAAATTATAACAAATGCTTAGAAACCCCAGGGGGTCTTGTATATGGTCAAATACCTGAAAAAGAAAGATTAAGTCGAAAGACTCGCTCTTGTAAAGACCCTCTCTTAGAACATCCACCATAATTCTGTCTTTTATTATACCATCTGCTTTTAGAACAGCATCCTGGCTTGGTTCAATCCCACATAAATTTTTATATCCTCTATCCAATAGAGCTTTAAGTACAAACCCATTGCCACAACCAATTTCCAGTATCTTAGTCTCCTTAGACAAGTAAGAAATAATCCCGTCTAACACCTCTAAATATGTGACAGTTAAATTATCAGTTTGATCAGAATAGTTAAACTTACTATGCTTATACAAATCTTCATGAATAACATCTTTATAAATTGGATTTGACCTGGCAAGGCCGTCATTATTACATTTAACGATTTGATAATGCACTAAATCCGGCAACCTCCTTGCAGAAAAAACATCCAGATTAATATCCGAACAGGCAAAATTGCTCTTATGAATAATAGTATAGTCTTCTAACGAACCACAAATCGGACACTTTGTCTTCAACATTTCTATATTGCTTAGACCGTTATGAATAATAACTAAGATTTTCCTTAAACCATTCCCAGGTAAGGAACAGGCCATCATATAAGCTAATATGAGGCTCCCATCCTAAAAGCTTCTTAGTTTTGGATATATCAGCCAGCCAGTAATCTGTATCCCACTTTCTATTCTCCATTTTATTCCAACACAAATCGCACTTCTTCCTAGTAACCCTAGAAGCCAAACTCACAACTTGCTTAACAGTCTTTTGCACACCGGTACCAATATTAAATACTTCCCCACCGTATTTTTTTAACTTATTTATCAATAAATATGCATCCACCATATCATTGATATGGACCCAATCCCTAGAAATATTTGGAGAAACTAAATTCATCTTTCTGTGCAAATATAAAGCTTTCAATAAAGTAGGAATAAATCTATTTTTATCCTCATATGGGCCATAAACAGAAAAGGGGCGAAGAGTTATTATAGGCTTGCGATTTTCTTTTGCAAAATATGAGCATAGTAAAGTTTGCGAACATTTAGTAACCGCATAATAGCTAGCCGGATCAAGACAATCAGATTCCTTCATGGGTGATTTCTTAAAGCCATACTCTGATGAGCTTCCCGTATTAACAAACAACTCATAATCAATATTAGAAGTAGACTTTAATAAATTCCAAGTCCCAATAATATTTGTTTTTACACACAAATCCGCCTCATCCTGAGAAGAATATGCGCCATAAGTTGCAAGATGATAAATTATATCTGGTTTGACCATTTTCATTATTTTAGATAGATTTGCTGCATCAGAAAAATCACTAAAATGAACATTTGTATCTTGTATAAGATCACTTATACGCCACATTTTTGCTCCCCTTCTTAAAAGAATATGAGTATTTTTATTCTCATCGATTAATCTTCTAAGAAGGCAGGAACCAATAAAACCAGTTGCCCCTGTTATTAGATAAACCCGCTTTTTATTCATGATAAATTTCCTATTAGTAAAATCTACTTCTGTTCAAGTTTATAACTCAAAGCAGCTGTTAAACTCAACACTATCCAAAAAAGAAAACTCAACTGAAAAGAATACAGGTGAACTTCAAAGAAGCTGTGCACTAAGAATCCCAACATCCCCGCGGTCAAACCTATCAAAGCGAAATAATTCAATGACCTGGATATTTTTAAACTCACCTTAATACTTCTATAAAAAACATAACCCACAAACAAAAGGAAACACAATAAAGAAAAAATTCCTGATTCAGCCCATATCTGGAGGAAACAATTATGAGCGTAAAAAACACCCGGGTTATTTGTATAAAGAGCACAATAATCCATAAAAGTTCCAATCCCCTTGCCAAGTAAAGGATGCTCTTTAATCATTCCCCAGGCGCCATGGAAAAGAGTAAACCTATAACTATCCCTCCTGTTCTGGAAGAAAAATAAAACTAATCCTATCAATGGCACAAAGAAAAGATAGCAGGACAAAAACAATAACCAAAATACTTTTATTATTCGGTGATAGCTAGCAATCAGAATAACAAAAATTGAACCTGCTATAAGCCCCAACCACCCACCTCGACAACCAGTCCAAAGAGAAGACAGAATAAGCATAACGGTAATCAAAATAAAGCATAATCTTACAGTAATTTTCTTCCATTTCCACAAACTAAGACTCAAAACAACAGGAATAACACAAGTTAAATACGCTGCCAAACCATTTGGATTTTTAAAAGGGCCTATGCTAGGAGCAGAATACCCCCAGGAAGCTCTCCCCCTTAAGAATTCAAACCCAAAAAACTTTTGTGTAAAAACTGTAAGCCCCACCAATGCCGCACTAAACAAAATAATATACACAGCCTTAACAATACGCCTGGTATCCCGAAATGTATCAATTATTGCCCAAATAAGCAAAGGAAACCTGCCCCATTTTATAATGAGCACTTTTAAGCTTTTAACAACTAACGGCCCGCTGTTAAGCAGCGACAAATCCATAAAGGCAAAAAATAACAAAAGAAATAAAAACAACATCTTATTAGCTTTTATACTGGTAAAATCCGGGGATAAAACCTTCTTGAGCAAAAAAAAGGTAAGCACAAAACTGGCGAAAGTACCAATCATCGCTATAGAAATAGGAATAAAAAATATCAGCCCGTAAACAGAATATTCAACTGCTACATCTAAAAATCTTAATATTTTTAATTTCATAGAGATATTATCTCGCGCATTTTCTTAACCGTTCCCGGACCATCCATCACCTTTGCTATTTTTTCCAATTCTTTTATTTTTCGCCTTAATACCCGCGGATCAAAATAATCTGACTGGGCAATATAAATTTTATCCGCCTTGGTAGCTTTATCTTTTTCGCTATTTAACAAGGTTTCCTCAAAAAGCTTTTCTCCGGGGCGTAAACCGATAAATTTTATCTTTATGTCTTCTCCGAGCTTTAAGCCATAAAGAGCGACTAACTCTTTTGCTAAATCCAGCACCTTGATCTGCTCTCCCATATCCAAAATAAATATCTCCCCCGCCTTGCCCATTCCCCCAGCCTGCAAAACAAGCTGGCTTGCCTCATTAATGCTCATAAAGTATCTTTTAACCTCAGGATGAGTTAATGTTACAGGCCCGCCTTCTTCAATCTGTCTCTTAAATAAAGGGACAACGCTACCATCAGAACCTAAGACATTGCCAAATCTAACCGCCATAAATTTAGTCTTACTGATTTTAGCCTTGGACTGCAAGATCATCTCCGCGATCCTTTTGGTAATACCCATCACGCTTGTCGGATTTACCGCTTTATCCGTAGAAATAAGAATAAACCTCTCTACTTTATAATGATCCGAAGCATAAATAAGATTTCGGCTTCCAACAATATTATTCTTTACGGCAGCAACAGCATTCTCTTCCATAAGCGGAACATGTTTATGCGCTGCCGCATGGAAAACAACTTGCGGCTTATAAAGCGAAAACACGCTCTTCAGCAAGCCTATATCTTTTATATCCCCGATTATGGTTTTAAACTTAATTTGAGGATATTTTGTCAAAAATTCAATTCCCAAATAATAAACATTATTCTCATTATGATCAAATAACAAGATCTCCTTAGGGCTAAAATTCACTATCTGCCTGCAAAGAGATGAGCCTATCGAGCCCCCCGCGCCAGTAACCAAAACTACCTTCCCGGATAGATAACCTTTAATTTCCTTTTCATCGATATTTACAGTTTCCCTACCAAGAAGATCTTCCGGCTTAACATCTCTGGGCTTAACCTCTAAATCGCCATTGAGTAACTTTTGCAAACCCGGGACTATGCGAATTCTTATAGAAGGTATTTGACAATGTGAAATGATGCTCCTGATTACTTCACCTTTAGCAGAAGGAATGGCTATAACAACTTCATCAATCCCGTATTTCTCAACAATTGAAGCTATATCTTTACAGGCCCCTAAAATACTTATGCCTTGAATACGCAGATTCTTTTTGCTTCGATCATCATCAATAAAGCCCACTACTTCTATATTGGCCTTAGGGTTAATCCTTGCCTCCCTTAAAACCATTACACCAGCTTCTCCTGCCCCTACAATAATCGCCCTCTTACGCTTACTTCCTATTGCAGGGCGGTATTTTTCCCGCAATAATCTGGTAACAAAACGGATTCCCGTCATGGAGCAGAAGCTTAAAATACAATCCAGAACAAAGATTGAGCGAGGAAAACCTTCAAAAGTATAGAAAAAAGCAACAGCGGGAATAAAACAAAGCATAGCTAAAACATGCGCCTTTGCTATTCTCCAGATATCATCTATGCTGGCATATCTCCATAAACCGGAATAAAGCCCAAAATATCCAAAAATAACAATTTTAATACCAATAAGAATGGGTAGGGTTTTAAAAATTACCTGCCAATAATTGCTATCAATCTTGAAATCAAAACGCAGGTAAAAAGCAAGGATATAGGCGCAAATCACCAAAGCTAAATGGAAAGCTATGATAATTAAACGCCGGGATTTAAGAATTAACTCTTTCAGGTTCATAGCGTTATATTATATACCAAAATATAGTTTTAGCAATTAGTTGATACGATTTTTAATGCTGGACGCCTTCTCTTTTTACTACCTTTATCGCAGTCAAAAGGATAATATAAAGGTCAAAGGCAAAAAAGCGGTGTTTGAGGTAATATTCATCGAAAGAAACCTTTACGAGAATCGGTAAATCGTCCCTTCCATTTACCTGCGCCCAGCCCGTAACTCCGGGAACAAGTTTATGAATATCATTCTTTGTACGCAATTCCACAAGGTCATCCTGGTTAAACAATGCCGGGCGAGGACCGACAAAACTCATATCCCCCTTTAAAACGTTAAATAACTGTGGCAGTTCATCAAGGCTGAATTTACGCAAAAAAGCTCCCCCAGGAATCAAATATCTTTCAGGGTTTTCCATTAAGTGCGTAGCTACCTGAGGCGTGTTTAATTCCATAGTCCTGAATTTAGCCATTTTGAATACAGCATTATTCTTACCAACGCGATTAGTCCAAAATATAGCCGGCCCCTTAGAAGCTAATCTAATCCATAAAGCAATAGCCAACATAGGAATGCTCAATAGAACTATCAAAATCAAAGCTAAAATTAAATCAAAAATTCGTTTCATCTTCGTCATTGCGAGGCGCGAAGCGCCGAAGCAATCCCAACTTCCTTAACGGTTTTCTTTATCCCTTCTTCCAGCGTAAACGACGGTTTCCAACCAAGCAGGCTTCTGATTTTGCTGCTATCAACAAGCAATGTCCCCGTCAACTTTTCCAGCTCTTCGCTCTTACCTACAACCCTACATAGCGCTTTCAAAATACCAGGGTGTAAAGAAAATAAAACCGTCTTCTTATTCATAGCAGAAGCAATTATCTTGATTAAATCCGGAGTTGACACATCCTGCCCATCGCTTACCAAAAAAGTTTCGCCTACAGCCAGCGGATGAGTAATACAAGTAACAATAACATCTACCAAATTACCAAGGTAAATAAAGCTACGTAAATTATTTATATTACTAAATGGTAGTGGTATGCCGACTTTAATTAAACGCATCAATCTCGCAAAATTCCCTGGAGCATCCAATCCATAAACCAATGGTGCCCGCAAGATGACTATTTCCATCGCATTATTCTCTAACACCTTTCGTAATGATTGCTCGGCCTCCCATTTTGAAACCGCATACGCGCCAACCGGATTAGGAATACTATCTTCAGTAAAAAGCTTTCTATCAGTAAATTCCCCGTTTACACCAATTGAACTAAGAAAAATAAACCTACGCACACCTGCTTTTACAGCCATTTGTGCCAAACGCTCAGTTCCAAACACATTCACTTTACGAAATTCTTCAACAGAATTAACCGCTAGAACATTCATAATATGAACACGAGCCGCCAAATGAATAACCGTATCCACTCCGGCTAAAGCTTGTTGCCAATCCGTTGACTCATTTATATCTCCCACTTGAATATATTCATCAACCCCAGAAACATCACGCACATTATTACGCACAGCGCCTCGAACAAAATAGCCTTTATCTTTCAAAAAAACACACAGATTACGGCCAATAAATCCGTTTGCACCTGTGACAAAAATGTTCATTTTCCCCCTTTAAATGTTTCAACGACTGCCTGCGCAAGAAAAAAAATCATAAACCTGTGCTTTCCGTTATAATACTCTTCTTTTCTAATACTACTCCTGAATCTTCCGCTGTTGGAGCAAACTCTTTGCTGCACTAATGACAGAACTAACCTCTATAGCCATCATGCAAAGGCTTACGAACTCATTTCCGAGTGGCGACAAATAAGGGCAATCAGGTACTATCGCTCTTTCAATATCTATACAAGGACTGCAAGGTGCTCCTTCATAGAGTGCGACCGCACTCTTGGAAAACGGCCGATACCGATTGGGAGAGTTTGGACCAAAAAGCCCAATCACCCCTACCCCCTGTGCGGCTGCCAAATGCATTGGCCCTGTATCATTAACTACCACTAGTTTAACAACCGAAAACAATGAAATTAGCTGCCTAATATTTGTCTTCCCCGCCAGGTTGTTTACTTTTAACCGATATCTTGGCTCGATGCTATTGACCAAATCATCGCAAAGTTTAACTTCGGCTTTACTTCCAGTTATACTAACGTTTAGCCCTTGCTCATCAATAATCCACTTAACCAATTTAGCAAAGCAACTGACAGGCCATCTTCGACCCAACCCTGTGTTACCCGACCCAGGATGCAAAACCACTTGAACATTTAACGACCTTGCCCATTCAACATTTTCAGCATCACATGACAATGATACTAACCCATCTAGATCCTGTTCTATTCCACAGGGTTTAAGTAATTGAGCGAAATTAAGCACCACATGTATGGAAGAATTGAATAAAACCGACGTTGTTGAGCCTATATGTTTATACTGTCGGTCTGAATGAAACGCTACGCGACGGGGAGCATTTGTTACTCGCGCGCATATTGCTGAGATTCTAGCAAACTGTTCAAAATCAACGCACACTTCATAGCGAGACCTCCACAGCATCACAACCAGAGAGCAAAAACGCCAGATTTCACTTTCTTTTAAAAGAATTATATTATTAATCCAGGAGGTAGAAGCTGCGATTTCATATCCTTCCACCGTTGTAAGAAAATCAATCTGATAGTCTGGGAATTTTTCCTTAAATAACTTAACTGCCGGCATGCTTAGGATAACATCACCCATACCATACAACTTGATAAACAAAGCCCTTCGGCTGCGGACCTTTCGTGGCGGCACAAACCGCAGGACGCTGCATATCAGAAAAAGCAACGGCACTCCCACCCAGTAATCCAATGACTTACGTAATTTCATTTGATTGCAACATCAAGTATCTTACTAAAAGCATTTTCAATTAAGGCTTTACCCACTTGCTCTTTCCAATTTTCTGAGCGCCCAATGAAATAGTTCGTTTCAAGCGAAGCATATTTAGACCACTCTAAAAAATTCGGTTTTATATTCATTAACTTTTCAAATACAATAAAAGGATGCGACAGCCGGGATAACATTTTTAAAGAACATATTTCTTTATCTCTTTTAGCTCTTTAATGTTTATTGATATCATTCTCGTATCGCCTTTAAATAGATATCTTCGATTTGTGCTGTTATTGCCTTATTGCAAAAAAGAGATTTAATTCTATCGGATGCCGCAATCCCCATTTCTTTCCGAAGATTTTCATCAAAAAGATCCTTTATTGCACGAGATAAAGCTTGAATATCTCCCAATGGAACCAATATTCCCGTTTTGTTTTCTACAATCATCTCCGGAATTCCTCCAACCTTTGTGGCAACAACTGGAATCTGCATTGCTCCGGCTTCGAGCACTACCCGTGACGACGCCTCCGTGTGCGATGGTGCAACCAGGATATTCATACATTTCATCACGGCAGGAACGCTCTTCACAAAACCCGTAAAAATAACTTCGCTGGCAATTCCTAACTCAAAAGCCAGATCCTTTAGGGAATTAAGTTCCGGACCGTCACCTACAACCAAGCAGCAGAAGGCAGCTACGCCTTCCTGCTTCAGCATGGCTAGCGCTTCAAATAACTCCCGATGCCCTTTCAGTTGAATTAACCGTCCGACGATACCAATGACTAACGCGCCATCCTTAATTCCAAATTCTTCACAAAGGCCAGAATCAGGCATGTCACAATTATAATAGCCTAAATCAATCCCGGTATAAACGGTAACAACCTTCTCATTCATCTTGCCAGATTTCCGAAAAAAAGACGCAGCCTTATCCGAAACGGGAAGAACATAATTCATGGTGTTAAGAATTATTGTTCGCAGAATTCTGCTCGTCGTATTTACCTCAAAATCGTCCATTATCTGGCAAACAGCGGGCCTACGTGTTATCCTTGCAGCAATTCCTCCAATAATTCGCATAATGTTATCGCCTGGATGCAACAAATCAATCTGATTATTGTTTATATATCGAATTAGTCTTTTCAAGAGTACAACAACATGCCAGCCATAACAAACCAAATGGTAGGGATCATATTTAACAGAATTACGCCCCTGTGAAGTAATTTTTTTTGGGAAAAAAATGATTTCAACGTGAACACCACATGCTCGTGCTTCAGACGTGAAAGCATTCTCTTGGGAGCTCACAATAAACGGAGTAAAAAGCTCTTTGTTCAAGCCTTTGATCAATGACAAGGTGTTAACCTGGCCTCCTCCGAGCGGCTTTGCCCCGTGGTCCAAGTACAGTATGTTGTATTTACGTTTTACAGCTCTTTTCTCCATCTGCTCTCCACGGGTCCAGTTTTGCCAGTCCACTGTAAGTGACGATTTATATGAGGAACGCGAAAGTGAAGCCCCTTTAAATAATAAAAGATAAAGAAAAAAGGAATGAAATCGAATCGACCAAAAAAAATAAATACATCAGTCGAAGACCGCAGAATTAAAGCCAGCAATAAAAAGAAAAAAACTTTACGGATCCTATAAAACTTAAAAAGGGCAAAAATGATTAGCACCAGGGTCATTAATCCCATAAATCCCGTTTGTAAATGAAGATTAATAAACGAATTATGATAATTATATGCCATAATTTCCCCTTCAGGCCATGGGTCTTCAACTACATTAACACCGAATATAACGCGAGATATATCTAAATTATTAAAATAGTTTGTCCACATATTCAAACGTACAGCATCCTTCTTCACTTCCCCTCTTACTATGAAACTATCCCTCGCATTCCTAAAAAAAGAATAATCCATGGCAAACTTAGACCAAGCAAAATATGCAATAAACAAACAAATAATTACATAATAAACAAATTTTCGTTTAACTCGAAGACTAACGAACAAAAGTCCAAGAAAAAGCACGAGACTTGAAACGATCCCGGAACGACCGATCCCCCAAATTGAAATGACTAAGGTAAGAAATGCCGGCTTTAAATCAATTTTTTTCTTCTCCATGCTCAATATAATATACAGGGAGATACAGGCGACCAACATCACCATCGAGATACCATTACGGCTGCAATATTTCAAAGCGGCGTATCCTGGAACTCCAATAAACATTAACATCAGAAAATAGCAAGCTAAGCTATAAAATACTATATATCCACCCCAACTATAAACATATTTCCTAACCAAAATCAGGGCAGCTCCGAAACTAGGTACAATAAAAACATAAGGTTGAAATGATCTCCAACCTGTTCGCCCCACAAAAAGCGATGAAACCAAAAAAGATATAGCAAGAAACCCTACAAATATATATATCGGAACATACTCTCTTCGAATCCTAATGCTTAAAAGTATAATAGCAAACATGCCAAGCAACACGTTTACTTTAATTAATACATCAATGTTCCAAATAAAAGAGATTAACGCCAGAGCAATACATAGTGAATAAAGGACAGTGAAAAATAATTTTTTGACCTTATAACTTGCGGGCAAAATAGTGTTCGAGAGCTTTGCACAACTCTGTTGATTATAATTTTGAATGTTCATGAATTCTCTTTAAATCCTGTCCCCTGTTGTTAAAGGATGAAATGTTTCGTTGTCAGTCTTTGTTCGTATAAGGTCGTTGCGCAACCAACGTCCAATGCCAACAGAACCTGCGTAATAAAGGAACGTGTGACAAAAAATTATCAAATATAACAATTGTCCGCTGCAATGTATCTGGTAAATCTATCAACTATCCAATAGGTCATTTTTTATTAATTTTCTCCATGGCAGAATTTTCTTGATCACCGGTTCTCGAAGTATAGCTGCAAGTCTATCCGGAAATTGAGTGGGAGTGTCCCGCAAAGGTTTATCTTTTAGATACTCAATATTGCTTGTTTTCATAAATGCTGCAACATTAAATCTCTGAGCTTCATATGAGGCGACCAGCCTAGGTAAGAAGTAAAAGAAGCTCATATTTGATACAAGGCTCAATCCTGCAATATTTATTGGTAACCAGATCAAGAGAATCATTGCGGGTATTATTCTCTTGATCTTTGAATAAACGCGTTCGGATTCTTTCCAAAGAGTGATTAAACAACAAATATTTGCCAGTGTTCCAAAACTCAAAATATCCGTATAACGAGAAGAAAGCTGGGGGGCGCCCGCCCCGCGAGAAAATGCAGTTGCTCCAGCTTGTAGTAATATCAAAAGGCCGAGACCGATCGTAAAGCGAGTGGCCCTGTCATCTTTTATGCAGTTCCATATATACGCAACTAGTAAAGTTGCGAACGGCAACCAGTTAAATATAGACCACCATGACACAATCAAATTAGGCCAAGCCAGAAGTCTTGAGAAAGCAGAAAAAAATTCGGAGATTGAATGCGCCCGCAAGTAGCGATGATATTCTAACGTTGGCGTGATTAAAAATCCAATAATAATAATAAAGACACAAATAGCCATTGTCGCTTTCCGGCTTTTTAAGAAATCTATCCATTCATTTCCCGCTCGCACTGTCCTAATAAGAATCGTTCCAAGAACAGCAAGTGGAGCCAAGAAACCTGATGCCAAAGTAAATAGACAACTAATTCCCAAAAAAACACCGAGGCCCCACTTTATTGTCCATGGTTTATGATGCTCGAGCAACCAGATTGTTGCTATAGAAAAGCCGATAAGGAAATAAAAACAAGATTGAAATCCAGAAAGAGTGTTTTCCCATCCAAAAGGGAGCACGAAAAGAGAAACAATAGAAATTGCAAGCATTATCTGGTAACAGCCCCGCATTGACTTTATGTAAAGCAAGAAAATACCACAACAAATAGCGGCAAAGATGATTGCATTGACTTGCATTTGAAGTTTTGTATCCCATTGTCCATTTATCAACAGAAGTGATAACGACAGGACTCGAGTAAAAAAGATCCTATGTTCATTATGGGGAGAGAAAAGAGATGAAAAGTTCAACGTACCCTCAAAATAGGGCTTATACAGGTCTATGCCTTCCGCACCCCATGCATCCCCCTGCGGGAGATCTGAACCAAAACTATTGATCAGCCATAACCTGGCACCGAAGATAATACCCAAGATTACAATGCAAATAATTATCGTTGCTTTACGGGAAGCAATAAATGATTCGATTGACAAACGAACAGCTACTTTTTTTTTAATATAACGAATGATTGGTTGACACAATAAAATTGCAACAGACAAAATCAAGAATACGAAGAGAAAATAACCCAACAGTACCTTCAAACCGGACAGCATAATAATACTGTAACTTGGCTTCAGATATAGCGGGGCAGCTGGCTTAATAATAAATGTTGATTTCATTACGTTGGGTACAATTTTGATTTTGATATCGTTTCCGCCATCAAGTGATGAATCAGATGGTTCTAGCTGACTGAGCGGTTTGATGACTTCGGCAGGGATATTGAGAGGCATTGCATTGCTATTGCTGATAAATTTGACAAACTCTATGTTTACTGTACTCCTCATACCAACCGGTCTTAAAATGAGGCTTCTAATGCATAGAGGTGTAGGGGGAATTTCAAAACGAAGGATTTGGAAACCGGAATCGCTGGGTATATTTATGATGCTATATCTCTGTTCAGATAAACCAGGTCCATGGTCATAAAAAAGCTGGGCTCTTGTTGTTCCCGTTAATTGAGCTTTTATTTCAACAAATAGACGATTAAGCTGATAGACTGTTGAAACGGCAGGAATAATGGCTATCAAAAGCGCAACAAACGATATTAATATGAGTAAATTTTTACTAAACAAAGAACGAATTTTTATTTGCATTTTGAGTCTCTATTAAATAACTTTATTCCGGGTTCCTAAAGGTGATTACGACTATGTTCACTTCCGGGTCGGATAGAATTGTCCAGACCGTAGCTTAAGATTATTTCTCTATTACTTGATTCTCCCGGAATTTCCTGTTGATTACTTTTCGATTGCTGACTCCGTAAAAGAACCATCTTAAATATTCACGTAATTGCGTCTTGACGCTAAAATGCGATACTCCATGCAGTAAGCTCATATTCTTTTTTTCCAGAGGGATTTCAAAATATTTAAGCCCTTTTACCAATGCTTTAAGAGCTAATTCCAAGCTTACGGCCCATCCACCGGACATTTTAGTTTCAATAAGAGTAGCATCCAAAAAATTCTTTTTATACACCTTAATCGATGATGTAGCATCGGTTAACGGCACGCCCGTAAAAATAGTTAGTAACTTATTGGCTATCTTCGACAGCTCCCTTTTAATGATACTTCCCCGGCTGAAATGACCTTTATAAATAAATCTTGAGGTAGTGACAAAATCATAACCTTCCAACATTTTTTCCATCATCTGATTAATAATCCCGAATGGATCAACCTGATAGCATATCCAAATTCCCACATACGGCGCATCGGCATTTTTAAACCCAGTTTTAATCGCATTCAATACGCCCTTCATCTGCTCATTTCTAATTAAACGAATCCCGGGAAAAATTACCTGCATTTTCTTGATAATCGGGATAGTCGAATCTTCTTCCGAATCATAGACCACGATTAAATTTGTGGGATACTTAATCGTAAAAGCTAATGTTGAAATCGTAGGAATTACCAGGGGGCCATCATTATAAACCGGCATTATTAAATTCAGCATTGGTTTTTCATTCGACGCTAGCGCGTTAAACATTGCACCCCTTATTTGGAATGATATTTACTGCTATATTTTTTACGAACAATGGTTAGCCCATTACTCCATGGTAACGTGGCCCACTCCCAAAACTGCAGATTAAGCTCCGTGACTGCCCGGTAGGGCCCGCCCTTCGCCCATTGCCCTTCATTTAACAACAAATCACAATGATAAAAAGGATCGGTATTACCCCACATCAAATCATGAATTAATATAATGCTGGAAGGCCCGACTAACTGATCTATAATTTCTAGTTCTTTTTTTACATGTTCATAAGAATGCCAATCATCTATATAGACCAAGTCAATTTTCTTTTTACGGTCATAATTCTCAAGAAATTGAATAGAGTCCATTTTCTTAAATTCCCAGTTCTTCTTAAGATTGCCAGGACAAACAAAATTGCTTTTTTTGATATCTACAGAGGTTAAACTTCCTTTGTTTAAAAAAGCCGCGCCCAAAAGCGGCAGCGTAGTGCCTCCTCCGCGTACGCCCAATTCAATATAAATCTTTCCTCTTGTAGCCAAGGCAATCGCGAAAATGCTCAAAGCATGCCTATCTGAATCCCCTTTACCCCGTATAGACTGATCAGTTACCTTCCTAATAATACCGTTAATGTCCATTTATTCCTCCTTAAAACTATAGATTCTGTAATACGAAATCCTTTATCATTTTTTCTAAATCATCAGGTTGGAGCATATTTAATCCACAGCTAAAAAACTTATCTAAGTCAACGATTCGATCATCTTGCCAACGCTCTTCGAAAAATTTATACGGAAGATTCCTAAAAGAAACTATTTTAGAAACAAGTACCGGATGGCCCGAACCCATATTTATAATTTCATTATTCTTTATCTGAGCTATTTCCGCCAACCTTTCACAAAACCAATCAATGGGCATATAATCCATCCAGGAATTCTTTTTAAGATATACATCCGGGCTGCCATTACGCAAATCAAAAAGTAAATTCTTTTTTAAGCCGTTTCCAAAAAAGCTAGTCGGCCTGACAATAAGCCATTTTTTAGCAAATTCCCTAACATACCGTTCTCCCATGTATTTATGTGCCCCATAAAGGCCCAATTGGAAAATATCAATAGGCATATCTTCCTTTAAACGAACATTAGATTGGGGATAAACGAGGATTGAAGAAACATAAATAAACTTGCTATATTCAAGTTTAACCAGATATGGGTAAAGATCGGCTATATTTTGCTGTAAACATTTTAAAGGTTCTTTTTTAGAAAGAAAGGTCAAAGAGTTACCCGCGCAAAAATAAACACACCCAAAGGTATATTTATTTATTTCATCTATATCAGTATCTTTTTCAATTTCAATAACAGATTCTTTCTTCTTAAGGCCGCGGCCATGTTGCTCCCCACAAACCCTCTGCTCCCTATAACTGCGGCATCGATTATTTTCTTCATAGCTACAATTCCTTTAAGTAACAACAATTACCTAACTTGCCTTAATATGGAAATATAGACTCATAATACTTAACAGTTTCCGTTATCCCCTCTTTTAACCCCGTGAACTTAAAATGCGGGAACAGCTTCCGAAATCGATTATCATCCATCACTTTTTTTGAAGCCCCATCAGGCATATCGCGGTCCCAAATAACCTTACATTCAAAATTCATTTCTTTAATTATCATTTCAATTAGTTCTCTCACGCTCAAACCAAAATTCTGAGCCACATTAACCGGCTCCGCGAAACCATAATTATTGATTCTTTTTAATGTTTCAGCAATAATCTTTCCGAAATCTTTGGCAAAAAGCCATTCCCTTATGGCAATTCCGCTGCCCCAAACTTTAATTTCATGCTTACCTTCCGCTCTAACTTTTACAATTTTACTCACTAGGGCATTAAGAGCGTGCGCTTTATTAGGATCGGTAGAATCATATGGACCATACATATTTGGAACAAAAAAGTTTATTGAACGAAAACCTAATTGCATTAAATAACTTTCGCTTAAGACCAAAATCATTCTGCGGGTATTTCCATAGGAAAATACAGACTGATGGACATTACCATCCCAAAAACGATCTTCTGTATAATTATCTAAATGCCCGGGAAAAGCACAATTAGCTATCGGATTAATAATAACCGCACCGGGAATACATTTTTGAGCAACTTTATAAATATTCAAAATAATTCTCATATTAATATCAACTATCTCTGCTGCTTGCTGAGTTACGAAATTAAGGCTCCCGACCTTGGCAGCGCAATTAACAATAATATCAGGCCGAATTTCAAGGAAGTTTTTTTTAGTAGAGCGTAAATCCGTTAAATCCAAACCATCACGTAAAGATAGCGGAATAACATTGTGCTCAGTATCCTGCAATACTTCCATTATATTCTTACCAACAAAACCATGTCCTCCAAGCACTAAAATTTTCATAAAAATATCCTTCTAATTAAAAGGCTCGATTAATTAAGATCAATATGTCTTCATCTCATAAAGTTCCGCTACAATGGTCCATTGTCATTCTTACATTATAGCTATTAGGACACAAATAATCAAACTGATTGATATTCCTCAGATCATTGGTCATAAAACTCCTTTTCATTCTAAATTTCAGAGACCAATCTTTTACCCATAATGGCTCGCAATTTTCTTGTAGCCCATATTGCTGACGCAATAATTTGCAGATTAATTAAAATCATTTTTTTAATTTTTCGATTCTTTATTAAATAGCCTAACCATATAAAAGGACTGTATAAAATTCGTAAGGGGAAACATAAGAGAATCATCAGTACGTAAGATAAGGCTGTTTGACTACCTCCACCATATTCTAAAAAATAAAGATAATCCCCTTCACAATATAACTTTGCTGTATTTACTATCCATTTCGGCTCTGCCTTTGAACGACTTATTCCTACAAAATGCACTATTTCAACATCTGCCAAATAATAAATTCTAAGTCCGGCCTTCTTTATTCTACAACAATATTCTACATCCTCATAAAACATAGGTATTTTTTCATCTAATCCACCCAGCTTTCTATAAATAGTTCTTGGAAACATCATATAGCCACCGTGAAGTAAATCTACGTTACCGCTATTATTATGATCCCAATATCCCATATCTGATGGCTTAAGAAACTTCCATCTCGGAAATATTGTATCAACAAAGAAGATTTGCCAGAACTTGCTCCAAATCGACGGAAACGATCTAGCGCATGAAAATAAAATTTCACCGTTGTCCTTAAGTGTTTTAACGCCGATACACCCGATAGAATCTTCATTTTTTAAAACACGCAGAGATTGTTGAAGAGTGTTGTTCTTAATTAAAGTGTCAGGATTAAGCATAAGAAAATATTGGCCCCGGGCAATATTAAAAGCCTGATTATTGGCAGCGGGAAAACCAACATTATTTTTATTTTTAATTAATATTACCTCTGGAAAACAAACGTTAATATTTTCTACTGAATTATCAGATGAACAATTATCCACAACGATTATTTCATATTTTAATTCATCAGCATTTTCCTTGATAGACGTAATACATTTTTGCAAATAGCCCCATGAATTCCAGTTTACAATAATAATGGATAAATCAATTTTATTTTCGTCTAATTTTGAATAAAATATGTTCATTTGATTTTCACTTCAATACACATTTTTAAATTGCTTTAATATCCTAAGTTTTATAATTTCTTAAAAAATCGTTTAATACTCTTTATTACCCATAACTGTTCAGAATGGTTTAAATTATAATAAACTGGGAGTCTTACTAAAGTATCACTGACGGATTCTGTTACCGGTAGTTGACCTTTTATGTAACCCATGGAACGACCAATTGGGGAAAGGTGAAGGGGTATATAATGAAATACCGCATGTATGCCTTGAGATTTAAGATAATTCAATAAATTATCCCTAATCTTCCTATCTTTGAGCCTAATATGTAAGAGATGATGATTTGACCGACAATTAGCGGGGGTCACCGGTAGCTTAATCATCCCATTATCTGCGAGCGGTTTAAGTTCTTGATAATAAAGATTATAGATCTCTTTGCGTCGTTGTGTTATTTTCCCAATGTTCTCGAGTTGAGCATATAAAAAGGCAGCAAGCACATCAGACGGTAAATAGGATGATCCTATATCTATCCAAGTATATTTCTCGACCTCTCCCCTAAAAAATTTACTGCGATTTGTTCCTTTTTCCCGGATAATCTCTGCTCGCTCATTAAATCTTTCATTGTTAATAATGAGGGCACCTCCCTCCCCACAAATGCAATTTTTAGTCTCATGAAAGCTGAGACAACCAAAATCACCGATAGTTCCCAAGTGCCTTCCTTTATAGGTTGCATCGAGCCCCTGGGCTGCGTCTTCGACAACATAAAGCTTATTGTAACCTGCGATCTTCATAATCACATCCATGTCGCATCCAACGCCGGAATAATGAACGGGAACAATTACCTTGGTATGTTTCGTGACAGCTTGCCTGATCAACGCCTCATCTATATTAAGCGTATCCTCCCTGATATCAACAAAAACTGGCTTGGCGCCTCTCAAATAAAAAGCATTTGCGGTCGATACAAAGGTATACGATGGCAATATAACCTCATCTCCTTTTCCAACTCCGCAAAGAATAGCCGCCATTTCCAATGCAGAAGTACATGATGTAGTCAAAAGAACCTTCTTCGCATTAAGCTTTTTCTGAAGAAAAGAATGGCATTTTTTTGTAAATAAACCATCACCCGCGATGTGTCCACTTCGAACCGAGCGCTTGATATAGTCGATTTCTTTGCCAATTATAAAAGGTTTATTAAATGGAATCTTCATAGTTGTTCTATTTTTTTACCGCGATTAAAAAAAGACTACCCCCGAATGGGAAAGAGATCCCAAGGCTGATTAAAAAACGCTCGAAATCGAGGATGCTTTTCAAAAACGTATTTATGACCGGATTAACTTCCAATGTTCGCATCACATCATAATCCTTCAAGACTCTCCTTTTTACCATAAAACGTGATATCAGCATAAGAGGAAATAAAAGTGAAACGAAGGAAGTTGTTTTAATCACTTGAAACCCAGCCCGTTCAACTTTCGTTACTAATTCATCTCTATTGTACCTGCGTAAATGACAAGCGGCTTCGTCAAAGCTACTCCATAAAAAATTATGTTGCGGAACCACTAAGACCAATCCGCCATTTTTGCGCAAAGCCTTGTATATCTGTGATAAAACAAGCTCATCTTCCTTGATATGCTCAAGAATATCAAAAGCGCCTATCATATCAAACTCATCTTCAAAAGGAATCTTACGCCCATCGATCTGCAACAAGAGAGCTCGCCCTAAGCGTTCTTTAGCGAATTTAAGCCCTTCGGTGTAAATATCGCCTCCATAGAGTAAAAAATGGGGAAACTTTTTTTTACTGCGGATAGCACAAATCCTGTCCCGCACCCGATCTCAAAAAATTTGCTTACTCCCGGAAAATATCGCTTTATAGCCCAGAGTATTAAACGATTGCGTGAACAAAACCAAAAATTGTTTTCTTCAATACGAGCCAAGTAAGCGAAGTATTCTGCCTTAAAACCATCCGTAAATGTCATCGATTCGGACGAAGCGACGCCCATATTACCTCTTTTTAAATACGAACAACTTCTGCGTGCCATAGTCACCATAAGCAGGTAGTTGAGCAAACCAACGATTCCATTCCATATGAGGATCGCCTATATCAATATCCGCTCCAAGCGCCTTTACCAATAAAGGTTTTAAGACCCTCGTTCCAACATAGTAGGTGCTCGCGAAATCGACGACTGTAATTAACTTAAGACTGGATGAAACGGCTTTAACCGTTTTATCTCGATCGAGGTACCGGTTAAATGGCGGAATGGGAATATCCACCAATCCCCATTCTCTGCGAAACGCATTGAGTCGCTTCCACCCCTGCAGGGTCGCTTCTGAAAGTAAAAGCATCCCGCCGGGTTTAAGCACCCTGACGCATTCTTGTAGGCCTTCTAACTGTTTGCTCCAATCTTCCAAATTAATCAAAACCCTAACTGTAATAACTTTATCATACACCGCATCTGGCTCATCCAGCGCGGTAATGTCCCCGACTTTAAAATCAACTTTCCCCGACAATTTGTTCACCAGCCTCTTTAGTCTCGAACGGGCCTGAACGATCATTTCCGGAACATAATCTATACCCCTAATCCGGATGCATTCCTGGCTCGCTAACTGAATTGTAGAATATCCATTGGCGCATCCTATATCTAGAACCCGGTCACCAAATGTTAAATATTCAGTGAGTTTACGTATTTCCATCTCAATAACCATATGATCCGACCATGAAGCTGATGGTGATTGGCCGTGCTTTAAGGCTTGCTCGGCCCAATAATTAAAGACCTCCTTTTGGTTGAATTTCATAGGTGGTTTTTTTACTATTTTATTTTCCGACTTTTTCATATATAGATCTTTTTATTTACAATACTTCTGAATATTCCGTCTGAGAACGTATTACATATGGCGGTTTTTCCATAACCCTAAAGTGCATTCGAGCTAAATACTCGCCAATGATACCCAAAGCAAATAACTGCGCCCCCGAAAAGATAGCTATTATAGAAGCTAAGAAAGAAAATCCCTGCACCCTCCAACCTAAGGTGAAGTAAGCGATCAAAACGTATGCTAACACAGCAAAGCCAAAAAGAGCGAAAACAAAACCGATTAAACTAGCAAATTGTAAAGGTAGCATGCTAAAACCTGTCATCATATTGAAAGCGTGGTTCAATAACAACCGAAAAGTATAGTTCGATTTTCCGGATCGCCTAAAATCATGCTCTACAGGGATCGCTAAAAAACTTTTTGTTCCCCATGTCAACAAAACATCTATCGAAACAAAAGAACCTCGATAATCACTGAATGCTTTCTTTAAATGAGACCTAAATGCGCGAAAAGCGCTGACATTTCGCGCAGTCTTATCACCCATGACTCCCCGTAACACAATCTTGGTTATTCGCGAAGATATATCGCGCAAGAATCCGTGTTGTTCTTTTTTAGGAGCGCCATATACAACATCAAACCCCTCTAATAATTTACCTAATATCTTAGGTATTTCTTCCGGAGGATGTTGAAGGTCGTCATCTAACGTAATTATGATATCCCCTTTGGCGCTATTTATACCGCATAATAACGCATTATGCTGCCCGTAATTACGGCTTAATCTAATTCCTTTTGCGCGATTATCCAGTTGACAAATCTTTTCAATTATTCCCCAAGAATTATCTCCTCCACAATCTTCTACAAAAATAATTTCGAAGTTTGAAGAGATAGCTTCCATGGTTTTAACCAATCTGCGGTAAAGCTCCTGAAGAGACGCCTCCGATTTATACACAGGAATAACCACAGAATGCATCGTATGGTTATTATTGAGCGTTTCCAAATTGTTTTTTTGCATAATAGCCTCCGAATATATTAAATACTAGCGCCACCTATGCCAAACCTAGCGAATTTTTGCTACCCCTCGCTTGCCCCACTGAACGAAAAAACAATACTTAGAATTATTGTAAACATTCAATATGATCATGTATTCAGGATAGCTGCATGTCCTATCTCAAAGTTAACAAAAAATACTTCGACAGCTCTTCATGGTAATGTTCTTTTTTAAAAAACTTAAAAAAAGATAATTTTATTATTTTACAAGAATTTAATTCCATTTGTGGGTTACACTCAATTGAAAAATGTTTAAAAACATCACTCTTTCGCCAATCCTTACAGATACCATTAATACTTGGATAAACCGATTTCAAACAACTTGGATAACCCAAATCTGAGCTTCCATAAGAAACAAAATATCTCTTTTGATCACCAAAAATAGACTGCGCCATGCCATTAGGCTCATAACTTCTATATATTCTTGCAAAAATATTACTATCCATACATTTGTCTATAAATACGAACGTATAATTTTTATAAAAACCTGGCTCGTTACGCATAAAATTAAGTATCGCATCCTGCTTAATTGCGTCTTTAAATAATTGAACCTGCCCTTTAATCGTAGATAAAGAAAATGAAAAAAACAGTACTAAAGGAAGAACAAACCCTAAAATAAATTTAGAAACAGCATTATTTTTTAGATACTCGAATGAAAGCACAAAAATAATTATAGAAATAAAAAACAAAGAAATCCCTAAAGGTAAAAGCATGGTGTCTCTATCTGCCCATTCCGTACCAAAAATAAAACCAGGCGTTTTAACAAGAAGATAAGGAAGAATAGCAGTAAAAACGGAAACCACTGATACAAATAGTGTTTTTAAAAACCCGTCCCTGGAAACGGAAAAATGCGAGGACAAATTCTTGTACAACTTATTTCTTAAAACAATTGGATAAAAAACAATCAAACCACCCGCAATTATCAGCGAAAAACTTTTTGGAACAACCCTAGTCAAAATAACGTGAAAAGCTTTCAAAATTTCACCAACTATACGAAAAGAAAAATGCAGCGAATTATAACCTGCATAATCACCTGACGGAACAGGTAATAATAAATATTTGAATGCAACAAACACTACTGGCAATAAAACAAAATCCCAATTTCTTCTCAGAAAAGCAAAGATTTTTTTAAAATTTAAAAAATCTTTGCTTTTCATTGTCCATTGCATATACAAAACAATGAGAAATACGAAATAAAAAGCGACAAGAGAATTCGTCATAAAAGATAGGAAAAATAGTAGTTGTGCTAACAACCTAGAAATCAATCTATCCTTCTTAAAAAGCATTAGGGCGAATGAGAAATAAAAGAAAGTTAAGCAAATAATATATGGAAAACAAATCAACGTAATTTTTGCAAAATTAAGAGGAAGTGCCACAAAGAAAACAGCACCCCAAAATGCCCAATACTTATTTTGAATAATTACTTTAAGCATAATAAGATAAACTGCGATCATCGTTATATAGCCACAAAGGAATTGTGCCACCCGATACGAAACCAGAGGAAATGGGCTTGCACGAAACAACAAATGTAAATATGCTATAATCGGGTTGCCTGCCTGATAGAACATTTTATGCATATCGCTATCCGATAAACTAACAAGCCACCAATCATCCCAATATATTCCCCAGTTAATCAAATTTAAAAAAGATAGCAAACAATAGACTATTGACAATAACCCCAGGGGCAACCAATGCTCATTCTTTATAACTATTTTCATTTTTACCTTTTAAAAATTACACGATATTTGTAACAATGAAAGTACTTTCTCTGGAAACTCGAAAACTAACCTACCTCTATAAGTTTACATTATCCTCAAACAAATAATATCCATTGGACAGACCATTGACACCGAATATAATCGCCTTCATTTGATCGGCACTTTTTACTTAGAAACGATCTCGATCTTCGGCAATGGGAAAATGAAACGTGTCCCTCGTTTTAGAATCTCCCGCTCTCTCTCTATAAACTCATCTTTGAAATGCCATGGCAACACGAGGTAATAATCTGGGTTCATCGCTCGCGATTCTTCCTCGCTAATTATGGGAATATTCGTTCCGAGTGTAAAGGAGCCATATTTATCGGGGTTTCGTTCTGCGGCAAAATCTATTATATTGCTATCTATCCCGCACCACTGTAGAATAGTGTTCCCCTTAGTTGAAGCGCCATAGATGTGAATTCTTTTTTTGGCCATTTTAATATTTTTAAGTAAAGATATTAATTCATCGCGATGTACATTGGCTCGTTCCTGAAATTGCTTGTATGGCTTATCAGTATCTAGTCCAAGATTAGATTCACTTCGGCGTATTGCCTCAATGTTTTGTAAATATTGCTCATTCTTGTATTTGAGATTGTTATAATGTGTTGCATAACAACAAATACTTCCCCCATTTATATCATTTAGCGTAACATTAAATGCCTTCATTCCAGCTCGTTTAAGAATATACTCTAATACTGCAAAGCTATAATATTCAAGATGTTCGTGACATATGGTATCATATGATGTCATTCTGAGCATCGTGGGCATATAGGACATCTCAAAAATCCAAATACCTTCTGGCGCCAAGATATTTTTGATAGCCTCTGCAAATTTAACAGGATTTTCCAAATCATAAAACATGGCTATGGAAGTAATAATATCCATCTTTCTACCTTGGAGACAGGCCGAAAGTTCATCTGATGGAAATATGTCTTGAATGATAGTTGCCTTCTTTTTATCAATTTCTTGAGCCACATCGGATGGATCAACCCCATATTTATTAAATGTTTTTGAATAAAAACCAAGCAGTGTTCCGTCGTTACATCCAATATCAAGGACGGAACCACTTGATTTATCAAGCATCATAACGGCCTCTTCAACAATTCCCTTGAGGTGTTTTTTCATAGTCATATTTGTTCCGGAACGATACCAATAAACAGAGTAAAGTATTTCTGGTGGGACCGAGTGCTCCATTTGCAGAAGGCCACACGCATTTTCGTCTTTCGTAGGATCACAACGAACAAGAGAAGTAGTAAATTTCCTGTTCGAAGGCAATTCCTTCCCTGGTTTCACAAAAGATCCTTGAAGAAATTGTTCGCCTAAATTTATAACAGGTGTTAATGCTGATAAACCGCATACGCGGCAGCTTTTTCGAGATATTATATGCATAGCGACTCCCTTCTTGGTCCATTACGAGTCAAGTCCATACGACATTTGACGCTTAAATTAACCTCAATTTTAAAACATGGACTATCAATTTTTATTTTTTGTTCATAATTCTAAAATACCGACCAAATAAATTCCTTCTTCCTCAAATATATAACCTAATGCTTTATAGAAATTGACTGCCTTATAATTATCAAAATGAACTTTAAGCCTGATTTTTTTTGAGCCCATATGTTTCGCAACAACATGAAGATAATTTATCAATATTCTTCCAAATCCATTATTTCTGAACGATGGATGAATGGCAATCCCTAGGCTTGGAACATCATACCCTTCATCCCATCCCCTTAACATTCCGTAGCCAATAACCTTGCTTCCCTCCACAAGAACGTAATATTGATCTTTAACAACATTATTCATTATTTGTACTAGCGCTTCTTCAGTAAATGGATGCGGATAAAAGTATTTATTATCCCCGCTATCATTTAAGGCATACAAGAAATTAAGTAGAGGGCTTATCAATAAATCGCTTAAATACCTGATTTCTATTTTTTCCATATTGTTCATTTTTTTAACTTTTTCAATTTATTACATATTTTTTCAATTTGCTCGGACCTTAAGCTCTGAAAAGTTGGTAAACATATTATATTTCGACTTAAATCTTCACAAATTGGTAATTTATCTGATTTATATATTTTCATTAAACTGGGTGAATAAAACCCGGGACGTGTCTCGATATTTTCCTCATTAAACTGATTTATTAACTCATCTCTACCTTGGGGAAACGCTTTGTGGTCCAATTTTATGGCGAAGGCCCACAACACAGGCGTTACATGAGGTGAAAAAAGTTGCAATTCGATTCCTGGAAAATTCGATAGATGAATTTTATATTCATCAAAAACACGTTTGCGCGCTTTTTTAATTTGATCGAGTTTCTCAATTTGCGCACAACCCAGAGCTGCCTGCATATTAGTCATTCTAAAATTGTGTCCAATTACATCGTGCCAATAAAAACGCTTCCTAAGCATGCCATGACTACGATATAATAACATATTATCGTATATGGCCCTGTCATTAGTTACAACCATGCCTCCCTCACCCGTAGTAATCGTTTTCGTTGCGTGAAAACTATATGTACCTACTGAAGCGATGGTACCAGCAAAATGACCTTTGTATGATGAAACAAATGCCTCTGCCGCATCTTCAATAACATTTACATTCCTATCTTTTGCCAAAGCCATAATTTCATCCATATCACACACATTCCCATATGTGTGTACGGGAACAATAAGCTTAGTTCTTAAAGTTATTTTTTTTTCTATACTATCAGCAGTAAGACACCATGTTTTTGCATCGACCTCCGCGAAAATTGGCGTAGCATTCACATGCAGAGCAATATTAGCTGCCGCCATAAAAGCAAAACCAGGTAAAATTACCTCGTCACCGGGCTTTAATTTACTTGCTAAATATGCTAAATGCAGTGCAGTCGTACCATTTGATACGGCCAGGGAATACTTAGCTCTAGTAAAATCAGAAAAATCTGCTTCAAAACGCTCTACGAATGGACCGCCAGATATCCATGTTGATAAAAGCGCTTGTGAAACATATTTGAGTTCATTACCATCCAAAGATGGTTTTGCCCAAGGGATGTTTATAGATGAACCCATGTCGATTTGATACCCTCCTCTATCTTTTTATAATTTAATATTTTCCGCGCCATTTTCTGCATGGAGTGTTTTAATCGCTCAAAACATTTTTTATAGTAAAAATTGCTTGTTTCTAAATCAACCAAATACATCCCTGATTTTGAACATAGAAAACGAAAGGTTAAGAAATAAAGAATCAATACTAAATTTAATAAATACCCAGGGACCCGTGCAATCAACCATGCAGCAAATTTAAACGGTAAATAATGACTGCGTTGGAATATATATTTATTGTATTCATTCACAGAGTATGCACCTCTTGCGCGAAATAATAAAAGAGTTTTTATACTACGCCATGGTTCACGTTTACATACTTGGCGCTTGGCAGATTCAGAATATTTCGAAAAGGACCAAATTAAGTCCGGCCAATGAAAGAGAGAAATATAAAAACTTTTTGAAGTCCAAAGCGAATTCCCATATCTAATACTAATATAGGTATCTGATATAACAGATGTATTATCAGGAATTAACGCCTGAAAAATCACACCAACATGTAGAAAAGAAGTGCCCATGTATAGTTCTTTATCACGCAATTCCCAAAGCGATCGCCGAATTACAACACACCCAATAAAGGATATATATGATGCCACATCAACAAACAAACGCTCTGAATCTTCAACCTTGTATATTCGGTTACTTTTAGAAGAAAGACAACGTTCCCACAATAATTTTGACAAATTAGTATTTCTTACTTCAGCATTCACAAGAATCAAGACATATTCCTGTTTCATTTCAACCATGACAGCCTGAATTGCTCCTTGTTTAAGTATATCATCATCCGTGAACAGCCAACAGTATTTTCCTTGAGCCAGCTCAATGGCCTTACAATAATCTTGTGCATATCCAGATTTGGCGGAATGAAAGTAACGTATACGTGGAAATCTTTCGCGATAAGTTTTTACGAGATCGTCCGTATCATCATTTATAGAACCATCAACAATGACGATTTCCACTTCCTCCGTCGCTTGTGAAATAATGCTATTTAGAGTTTCTCTAATAAACGCTGCGCGATTAAGTGTGGCAATACAGATTGACAAAGCAATGTTGTTATTCATATTCATCCTATTCCCACCATCTTTAATGCCAACGCTTCAATACGAGCAGCAGCCATACCGTCTGTTCGGTACACATAACGCTTTAAGAAATCCTGACGCGCAGGCTCGAGTCTTGCTTTTATATTGTGATATGAACCATTCGCAATCATTCTAAATATGTTTACAATCTCCTCATCTGATTCTGGTACGAGAGTTCCCCCTGAATTTTTAAAAATATCACTCGCAACCCAACCTGAAAAGATAGGACAAATGGTAAGTTTACCGGCAACAAGTGCATCTATGGTCGCTGTGGAACCAAACGAAATAAAAGCATCACAAATCCGGGTCAACTCCCTAATGTCTGATTCTTGGGGAACAAAGATAATATTTTTGTATTTTCCAGCCAAGGAACGCGTTTGGCGCACATTTTCAGACGGATGCGGCTTAACTACAAGGTATATTCCCTGCGTCTTATCAGCAGCCTCAAATACTGCATGTTTCATCGCATCCAGAATTTTTAATAGATATGCGTGTTTGACATGAGCCTTCACATAATATGTAGAAGCCAGCACAACCATGGCGCTTTTTTCTGGCACACCAAGTATTGCGCGTTTTGATTTTACTTCCAATTTAGACAAGTTAACAAGACAGTCATGGCGTGGCGAACCTGTTATAATAATCCTCTCTTCAGAAACCTTCTGTTTCAGCATGGCCTCTTTCGAAGAATCTCCCCATACAGCAACGCAATCTACCGTAAGAAAACGCCACAACCCTTCATCGCCAGTTAGAGCAAACTGAACATCCATACAAGGAATACTCATGTGCCGGCAAAGCAATGTGTAAACTCGCGTCCGAGAATCAGCCGTATCGGGCGTAATTACCATCACAGGACGGTGATTCTCTAAAATATGCCTAGCTACAACAACTTGCGGAACAATGCGAGGTAAATAGGCTTTAAAAAACCGATTAAAGAGATTTTTGAAGTTAGTTAACAGAGCCCGGTCAGCATCAGGTATCATCTGCAATAATACATTTAATAATTGTGGATCCTCTACGATCTGGTAAATTGACTTCTGTAGCCTAGAAACCTGTTTTCCTAATTGTTCATTCCAATGCTGCCATAATGTTTGATATTTACAATTCTCAGCAAAAGATAACTTCACATCAGGCCAAGGTTGATCACTCAGTACCACTACGTGACAATCTTTACGCATAGCCAGCCGAGCAACTACCGGTTGGAGAACATCGCTATACATCCGATGAGTAAAGCCAAGAAAAAGAAAAGTTTTCCCTGTTGGCCACGTTGAACAGCCATGCGTATTGTGTTGGTTACTAACAAAATCACGCACCGCGTGCTTCAATCGACTCAAATATGGAATTATTCGATGCAAGATGCTTTCAGATAAAACATCAGATGTTAATACCGTTGGTATATGACTATGCGCAAATTCAACAGAAAACACATCCCAAAAAGATATACCTTCCACAGTAAGCGTTCCCGCTAAGGTTTCCCCATTAGGAAGTTTAGACTTGCCGAACTTCTCAACTAAAGAAGACGAATAATTCAGTGTATCTGTAAAATTTATTGCAGGTTTGTTTTTATTCATAACTGTTAAATTGGGTTGCGGCATATGTTTATTTTTCTATATTTCGTTTTCAGTCTATGACAATCCAACGCAAAATACCAAAACGCACCAAGTTAGCCCTCGAGAAGTCTAGTTTTAATTCTCGACCTACAATATAAATAAGCGGCAGACAACCGAACAAATACAAAATGACCTTGGCGCCTGCAGTTACTAGCGAATCTGTGAATAAATGGGAAGAAATCAAATAATCTACTATTTTTTCAACAAACCACAATAATAGTAACATGTAGATAAATGGTGCCCAGAGCCGAAAGAAAAACCAAATCCAATCCCTAAATTGCCTTGTATAATGGGATAGTGCATACCCTATTACAATACATGAATAAAAGAAATAGGTGAGTAACGTCCCACCAAAGGCTATTCCTTCGATTCCATAACCCATACGTATGAACAAAAAATCAAGAACTATATTGAAAACAAGCGCAATACATCCAAAAAAAGCATATTGTTTCAATTTACCAGTAGTCACCAAAAAGTAATCAGTTAAGCCCAAAATGCCGTAAAAGAAAATTCCTACAACAACAATCCTAGCAGCAACAATACCTGGAGCATAAGCCGGAAGAAAATTCTTAACAACAACGGGCAGGATTAAATACAACGGCCCTATTATCAAGGGTAACAATAAGCTTAAGATCACAGGTGGTATAAGAACATACGATCGTAATGCCTCAATGTTCCTTTCTGTGTTTCCAAAGTGATAGTTAATCCGAGGATACAAAACTTGGCTTGCCATTGCTGGAATCAGAGATACTACACCTACCAACATGACAGCCAATCCCAAATATCCTAATTGTGTCGCGCCCAGAAAAGTGATGACCATAAGGCGATCGATGGATGTTAACATTGTTATTATAAAACCAGAGACCAAAATGGGTACGCCTACGCGCATTAATGACCATGAGAAAGATAGATTGAATTTTGGCACTGGTTGCCAAGGATTACGGTATAAAGCATATATTACAATTATTGCTTGAGCCAAAATCGCAGCAATCAATCTTCCTTTTAACCCATTAAAAACTATAAATAATACTGCTAACCCTGTGCTAACTATAGCAAACAAAACTTGCTGTTGGCTTAGTTCCTTAAAGTGATTATGAGAACGCAATTCGATTCGATGATAAGTATAAACTTGCTGCAGAATTAAAGTAAACGCCATAACTCGTAATCCAAACGCAATCATTGATGAATGAGTCGGCGAAAAAGAAAACACAAGCACAACCATAAACGCAAAAATAGCGCCACAGATTGTAGTATACCGAGCCGCACCGTCAATAGCCGCTGCTTTTTGCAAATTACCTTGTCCTAAATACAAAGGCAGATCACGTCCCATCGTAGAAAGCACACCAAACTCCACATAAGCACCATATCCTAAAACTAACAAAAGAGCATTCCAAATTCCAAAATCATGGGGTCCCAGCAAACGGGCAACCCAAAAACCACCAACCAAACTTATAGCCTGTGATATATATGCACTGGCACTGTAATGGAATACATCTTTTATTATACGGAATCGAACGCTCATGGGATAAACCTTCAGGATGAAATTATTGTCATATATTCTTCTATCGTTCTCTTTATTACGTCTTATAAGAAACAAACATCATATGATATGATCAGCGTAAACAACTGTTTCATATCGGCCTTCTGTATGATGTCTCATGAATAATTTATATTGCGGCACAAGCGACAAAATATAAAGAGGGATCTTCCATAAGTGATCGGGTAAATGATAGACACAAACTGCTATTCTTGGTTTATCTCGCCTTATTACTTTTTTCGAACCCTTTAATGCATCAAGTTCCGCCCCCTCCAAATCCATCTTAATGAAATCCACTCTCGTCTCCTTAAATACTTCATCGACTGAAGTCAATTTTATCCTTTCTCCACCACTTCCCTGGACACTACTAAGATGAAAACCACTGTCATCGCCAAAGAAATATCGGCAATCACTCTTATCAGCCAACCCCACATTGTACGTAGTTACCACCTTGCCTAGTTTTTGATCCCTTACATAATTATTCAAGACAGCATAGTTTTCTTTATTCGGCTCAAATGAATGAATCATTCCAAATTTATTGCCGTACCTATTAAGTACTGCAGTAATAGTATCTCCCACATAAGCACCACCATCTACAATAACATCTCCTTTTTTAATACTAAAACGATTATTGATAAAATACTGGTTTGGCTGACATATACTCGAAAGAAGTTTGCTATCCAGAGAAAAGGCATGTTTAACTAAAGCAAACAAAACCCTTCTAGATAAATTATCTCCAAGAACCTTTCCCACATTTTTTATCTTGTCTATGTTTTTCAGATAAACTTCTCTCATCGGCAAAACTAACATCGAAAGGTATAAATCCCAATCATAGTCACTTATTCCAACATTACTAATCCGCTCAATAATCGCCATCGAATCGCAGGAAGCAATAAGAACAAAAACATTTTTGATGTCTTTTAAGGATTCTGGAGAAACAACAGAAATACCGTTAATTCTGCCATTCCACTTCGATGGATCACTATCAGTAAAACAATAAACTTCTACGCCATTATCTTTAAGTATCCCCTGGATAGTTAATCCCGCCTCACCGGTACCATAAATTACCAGTCTCTTCGTGCTGGCCCCTAATTCCTTCACTCTCGATTCAAGCCTACGATCACCCTCTTCACCCAACAACCTAAGACTTTGGCTGGTCAACATAAGTCAATACTCCATAATAGGAGTTCCATCCTCACCCCATTCTTTAACGATGCTATAACAACCGTATCGTTAAACATATTATGCACCATCAGTAGTGGGATTCATTCCAGCAACCTTCGTTGTAGTTGCAATGAAAGAAAGGTAGTCAAGAATCGGTTGCTCTTGCCACTGAAGGTATCTCCCGTATGTTTCATTTACATCATCTTTCTTAAACAGTTCATAAGCGCGTTTATAATAACGTTCCATCTCTTCTATTTGATCCATTTTCTTAGACAGAAACCCAAGACATAAGTAGAGAATCGCATGATCGGGTAAATCAATTTCAAAGCTCTTCCATAATTTTAGCAAACGACAATAATTTTCCGGTTCATTAAGATAGATTTTTGTCAAAAAATTCATACGTATATTCTCGTCATACAGAATTTGTTTCAACTCCGCATAGTCGAAATCAACATTAACAAAATTACCCAAATCCCGAGACCCTCTTTGGTTGCTTAATTCATCGGGTAAATAGTTATTCGCGGCGGCGTAATCGTATAGTTCTGTACCTTCCCAAGGTGTAGCGGTTAAATAAATTGTGCTATGGGCATGAATCTTCCTAGAGAAGTCTATTGACATTTGACGGTCTTCCTCAGTCTCTTGCGGAAATCCAAATATAAAAGGAGTTTCAGTATGAAAACCGTATTCTTTAGCCCACTGGAAAGCTTGCTCGGCTTTGTTCAGATCGATGAATTTCTTTATTACTTTTTGCATACGCGGCGAACCTGTTTCAACAGGCATACAGATATTTTTCATACCGGCTTCAGCCATGAGTTGAATTGTCTCTTTACGCAAAGGATTGATTGCTACATAAAAAGTTTCAAGACCAATACCGTAATTCCGCGCGATCAAACCCCGAAGCACAGAGTGAAATAAATTTGTGTTGACGTTTACATCATCGTCTGTAAATATTAGACGTTTAAAATTGTATTTCTTATAAAAATAATGGATCTCCTCTAAAACTTTTTCTGGACTTCGACTCCGCGTTTTTCGGCCCCAAATTTGTGAAGCTGAGCAAAACATGCATTTATATGGACATCCTCTAGTTATCGCTAAGGGATAATAGCTGTAGCTTGCATCGCTATTAACTTTGGAAAAATATTTTTCCCCATTCAGCAGATCCCATGCGGGCCAGGGAAGAAGATCGAGGTTATTAATAAAGGTTGTCTTGGATTTAATGATCACCCTACTATTTTCCCAAAATGCATAACCGGTTGGATCTGGAAATAGCAAATCAAACCTTGGGTTTTGGATTCCGAACATCTTATTAAGGATATAAAGAAGAGTATCCTCACCTTCACCAATCACAGCATAATCAGCTTTTGTATTTATCAACGCAGCTTCTGTTTTAATCGTGGCATACCCTCCACCAAGAATAATCGGCGCCGAAGGGTGATATTCTTTTGAAAGTTTCGCGGCTAAATGCGTCCATTCATCGTTTTGAAGAAACATCGTGCTCAGCCCAATGACATCGTACTCCCCATTACGAAAAAATAATTCCATTCTCTCTCTCAAAGCTCGCGGCTCTACCGTTCCTTGCTTGGAATCCAACGCCTGGTCAATCGATATATCTACCAGTTCCACATCGAAATAATCTCCTGCGTATTCCTGTAAAAAAGCACCCAACATTCCTAAGGCAGTCGATATAAGAGGCCTAGTCCAAGCGTGCACAACCCTCAAATCTATTTTTTTTTCTTTTTCATGAGGAAATTTTACATTTGGGATTTTAAACAACAACACTTTCTTTTTTTTCATTTGTACTAAATCCATTTTTAGTCTCCTCTATTTTTCTGCGAGCTACTTTTCACGGCCCGACCATCAAATAGTGTTTGGTTATACTGTTCCCTATTAACAAAACAGGTTTTTTAAGTTAGAGTACAACTCTTGAGGTTGCAAGCTGCTAAAAAACCTAGCCCCTATTCAAAGCAATGAATGCTGCCTAAGAATATTAAGAATCTTAGGCATGGAATCAGCCTCTGCCATATCGGTGATATTCGCAATCTTCCCGTCGAAAAGCTTATCCAGGGCGACAAGAATACTCAACTGCCCGAGTGAATCCCAATTATTAACCTCTTTAGCATGAGTGCTTTCCATAAGCAATCCGGACTTCATTTCAAGTGCTTTTTCTATAACTACGATAACGTCAGATTGCAGAATCTTCGACATGAATATAATCTCCGTATTCAATTAAACAAATTAAGAATTTGTGCCGCAATATATTTCGGTGTAACACAAAACCATACCAAACCTCTCTTCTAGCTTAATAGATCCCTCTGCATTTAGTTTTCGCAATAAAGGCATGTGCAGCTTTAATTCTGCGGGTAGCGGCCAATCCTGACGCCCCACCCTATCAAGCGTACTAAAATTTTCCTTAGCTACTTGCAAAAGCAGGTCAACGTTTGACAGTGACAACACTGGAAAAAACAAACAACCCCCATCTTTAAGATGCTGCGGAGCGCTACGTAAAATATCCACAACGAGGTCAGTCCCATCCTTGCCTGTATCGCAAGGAACACCTTGAAACCAGGGCGAAACAACAGCGACATCCTGAGCAATTCCAGATATATCATCGACGATAACGTCAAATTCCTCATCTAGCCACGGCTCGAACAATGACCCGCCACGAACTTCAGCTGGACACCCATAACGTTCAAAGTTCTTACGACTGCAAAACACTGCTGATTTACTCAAATCCGAAGCATAAAGCGGCAATTTTATTAAACCTTGAAAGTGAAGTGCAAGCCCAACAACCCCCGTCCCGCAACCTAAATCAAGCAAATTAGTTGGTTCAGAAATTGTATTCCTAACTGCTTGAATCAACAAATTTGTTGTTGCATTCGGTATGAATACGCCCGGCGAAGACACCAAACCTATCTCTTTATCAGGGCTAAGTGAGAATTTAATTTCTGTGTGCTGTTCTATTGTCATAACTCTATTAATAATCCTAAGGTTAATTCAATGAAACGTAAATTAAATACCGCCATCAATGTGTATTGCGCTACCGTTAACATATTCTGATTTCATAAGAAATTCTACGGCATTAACGATATTAACTGGATCCCCCAACCGCCCCGATGGAATTGATTCTATAATTTTTTTACTTACTTTTTCACTTAGCGTTTCAATCATCCCTGTGTTGAAATAACCTAGAACTAGCACGTTCGAAGTAACGCCAAACCGTGCATATTCATTTCCGATAACGCGCGACATTCCCAAAAGGCCAGTCTTAGCAGTCGAGTATGCAAGTGTGCCCGGCACCCCCCGCATGCCGGCAACGGACGAGACATGGATTACTCTTCCCCATTTCTCCTCGATCATCGGTATCAACATTGCACGGGTAAGTAAAAAATTGCCACGTAAATTTACGTCAATAACTTGATCCCAATCCGCCGTCCTGAACTTTGCAGCA